>JRYD01000213.1_pt1 | contig 69072 bp, 69 predicted proteins | sample 235311 | NCBI WGS metagenome assembly JRYD01 (sample SAMN03074213, study PRJNA261472) | activated sludge metagenome | biome: Common Effluent Treatment Plant; feature: Wastewater; material: Activated sludge; isolation source: activated biomass in a lab-scale reactor treating industrial wastewater at... | reverse complement strand
TCGTTGGAGTCGTTTCGCATGACGGCTCTCGAGAGGAGCGGGGACGCGACTCGTGCGGGGTGGGTGGGATGCGAGGTGCGCATCCGCAGGCTGGTGCTGTCATCGGGGGGAGTTGTGACGGGTGGGGTGACGCCATGATGCTTCGTGTGGTGGCGTATGTGCGGTCGGAGCGGGCGCGGGTGCTGGCGTACGTGCTGGCGATGCTGTTCATTCCGGCGTCGGCGATCTGGGCGTNNCCTGGTGAGCGTTGAGATGCCGGCGCGTGGGGAGGTCGATGCGGAGGTGTCGCGTGCGGCCGAGCGATCGGGGGCCGGGGGATTCGGGCCTTCGCCGTTCGATCGCGACTGAGGGGTGTGTCGGTACGACCATGATGAAGAAGGGTTCGCCGACGAGGCGCCCGCGAGTTCGTCCAGTCCCACATGGTTGGGTGGGGTCTTCGGCGATTGATTCCGTGTGGTGCGACCGCGGCGTCTCTCGCCGGTTACACTCTGCCCGCATGAAGGGGCACTCATGAAAGAGATGGCGACGCAGAGCCTGTCGTTGGCGGTTGGAATTGGCGCGCTGGTGAGCGTGGCGTGCGACCGGTTCAAGTTTCCGGCGGTCTTGCCGCTTTTGGTGACGGGCGTGTGCCTTGGCGGGGCTGGGCTGGGCGTGGTCGATGGGAACAGCCTTGGCGAGTCGCTGCGGGCGTTCATCTCGGTGGCGATCGGCTTGCTTGTGTTTGAGGGTGGTCTGCACCTGGACAAGCACGAACTTGGGAAGGCGCCGCGCGCGGTGTGGGGGCTGCTCACGATCGGGGCATTGGTGTCGTGGGTCGGTGTCGCGGTGGCGGCGCACTACGTCGTGGGCATGGAATGGGCGAACTCGCTGGTGTTGGGGGCGATCCTAATCGTGACAGGTCCGACGGTGATCCAGCCGATTCTGCGACGGTTACCGCTGAAGCCGAATCTGCACGCGGCGTTGAGTGCCGAGGGCGTGCTGATCGACCCGATCGGTGTGATCGTGGCGATCTCGACGCTGGAGTTGGTGCTTCTGTATCAGCACGGGACGTTCGACAATCCGTTTTCGGGGGTGCTGAAACTGCTAGCCGTGCCGTTTCTTGGTGGCGCGGTGATCGGGGTGGTGGTGGGTGTACTTGGGCGAAGCGTGCTGCGATTCCTGGTCCGTCGCGGGCGACTGGACCCGACGCATTTGAACTTGTTCGCGCTCGGGACGTGCATGCTGGCGGTGGGGCTTGGTGAGAGCGCGGCCCCGGAGGCGGGGCTGGTGGCGACGACGGTGGCGGCGGTGATCCTTGCGAACGCGAACATCTCGGGGACTCGGGATCTCCGGACGTTCAAGCAGCAGATCGCGACGATTCTTGTGGGCGCGTTGTTCATCCTGCTCGCGTCGCGTCTGGAGTGGTCGCGGATCACGTCGATCTCGTGGGTGGACGCGGCGTTCGTGGGCGTGCTCTTCTTGCTCGTGCGACCGGTCAGCGTGTTTGTCTCGACGATCCAGTCGCGGCTCTCGGTGAATGAGCGTCTCTTTGCGGGTCTGTTCGCGCCGCGTGGGATCGTGGCGGCGTCGATGGCGTCGGTGGCGGCGGTGCGGCTGACCCTCTCGGAGAGCGAGATGGCCACGGCGAGCGAGTCGGCCATCGCGATCTCGCGCCACGCGCAGCAGATCGAGACGCTGGTCTTTCTCGTGATCTTCGTGACGGTGGCCTTTGCCGGTTCGGCCGGAGGTCTTCTGGCGTCGGTCCTGCGGGTTCGCGCGGGTGTGCGGAATGCCGTCGTCATCGTGGGCGCCCACAAACTGGGGCAGCAACTGGCGACGCAACTGGTGAAGAGGAAGGTTCCGGTGCTGCTGATCGATACGAACTCGGATCGCGTGAATGCCGCGGCCCGGGCGGGTATTCCGACGGTGGAGGGTGACGCGACCGATCCGCGGTGGATGGACGAGGCGGTCTTTCGGCCTGATCAGGGGTGGCTCATCGCATGGACGGGGAACGTGGATGTGGATCGGGTCGTGCGGCGGTGGGGGAACGAACGACTGGGCGAGGGGCACGCGGGAGCATGGCATGAGCAGAAGCCGGACGAGGAGGCCGCTTCACTGATGACGTGTCGCGGCGCGATCAGCAGCGTCGAGTTCGACATGCAGCACGTGCGGGCGATCGAGGGTGGAGAGGCGACGATACCCGTGCTCGCGTGGGTGGATGAGAAGCAGCGGTTCGGGCTTGGGCCTGGTCTCGGCGGAACGCCGGTTCCCAAGGGCGGGACGGCGATGGTTCTCGACGTGGTGAGGCCCTTGGGGATGGAGGCGGATGGTGGAGCGGCGGCAAGCGGGGCGAAGGCGGAGCCCGACCCAGTGGTCGAGGGCCGAGGGTCAGCGTCCGTATGAGTGTTGCCTAGTGCCCGCTGCTGGCATCTTTTTTCTTTGCCGCGGCTTTGGTTTTCTTGGAGGCGTGGGAGGTTGAACTCGCGGGAGCGTGGGAGGCATCTTTCTTTGGGGCCTCGCCGTGTCCGCGTGCTCCGGCGTTGTCGCTTGCACTCGGGAGTGGCGTGCTGGTTCCGACGTGGACCTCGGGGAGTGAGGCGTTGGCGAGATCGAATGGTGGGGCCGCGCCGGATTCCTTTGGCGCGCGCGTGAGGACAACGGCCCACATTACGGCGCCCATGAAGAGGGTGACGACGCCGACCCAGCCGACGGTGTGGCGGAGTTCGGGCGAGGCCTTCTCGAGCGGCTTGGAGAGCGGGTTCAGAAGCGTGAAGGCGACGCGCTGGACATGAGCGCCGATGGAGACTCGAGGCTCACGCTCTGGCTCGGGTGTGGGGGGCGGGGGCGGCTCGGGGGATTCGGTGTGGCCTGGTGGCGGGGGTGTTTCGGAGGAGGCCTCGGCGATGCTTGCGGCGAACTCGGACGTTTGGGAAGATGAGTCTGGAGCCGGCTCGGAGAGCATGGTCTCGGTCATCTCGGCGAGTTGGGCGTCGAGCGAGGGAAGATCCTCGGCCTGTGCGTTGTCCGCAGGAGTCTCGTTCGGCTCGGGCGTCTTCGCGGTCGTGGGATTGGCGAGAGGTTCCGCGGCCTGTGAGACTTCGTCGGGAATCTCGATCACACCGGGAGTGACTGAGTCGCGTGACGAGGTCGACTGGTCGGAACGTGCGGCGACGAGGGCGGCGTCCTCGATGGCGGCAACGAGCGAGTTGTCGTCGACGGCGTTCTCGGGGATGTTCGCAGTCTCCACGAGTGGCCTGGTCGCATTCTGAGCGGCATCCTCGCTGGCTGCTGGGTCAGCGGGCTCATGGACCAGGGCCGAGTCAGGCTCGGTGTTCGCACCACGGAGGGGGTTGTCGTGCTGGTCCGAGACATTGATCTCGCTCAGGAGGTTCTCGACCTGGGACTCGAGATCGTCGAGGGAAAGTTCGGAGGTATCGACATTGATGTCGTCTTGGGATTCGGCGAGTTCGGCGAGAGCGGCGTCGAGGTCCAGGCCGGCGTCGGGCGAGGCCTGGGATTCGATCGAATCGGAGATGTCGCTTTTCTTGTCCGTCATGGGCAACGTGGGTGGGGACGCTCGATTCGGTGGCGTCCGCCCAATAACCTCCATGGTCCTATCGATCCTGGTCAAAAATCGGCCTCGAGGAGGGCCGACTCCACACCTTTGGGTGGTACGCCCGACAATAGCCACGCTTTGTCCCACCCAAACGCCCCGGAATATCCAACATCGAGTGCTATGGGACGCCACCGCTTTTTTTCGCCTGACTTTGTCCTTCACGAACGGGTGCCTGTAATGGGCGAGGAGGCCCACCATGCCGTGCGTTCGAAGCGGCTGGACGTTGGGGAGACGGTGGAACTCTTTGACGGTCGTGGTGCGACGGCGACGGGGGTGGTGGAGTCCATCACGCGGCCCGCGAGGCAGACTGGATTTGTCGTCAGCGTGGAGGTGCGCGAGCGGGTGGTGGTACCGGCGTCAAGGCCGCGCATCGAGGTCTTTGCCGCGCCGCCCAAGGGTGATCGACTGGAGATGATGATCGATCAGTTGAGCCAGGTGGGTGCGGATGTGTATGCGCCGCTGCTGGCGGAGCGGACGGTGGTGGAGCCGCGGGCAGGGAAGATGGAACGTCTGCGTCGCGTGGCGTTGGAATCGATGAAGCAGTGCGGACGGGCGTGGACGATGGAGGTCGACGACCCGCGTGAGTTGCGGCGGGTGGTGGAGGATTCGGCGTGTGATTCCGGGGTGCTCACGCTGGTCGCCGACGCTGGCGGTGTGTCGCCGGGGGCGTGCGTTCGAGCGGGTGGCGGGGTTTCCGTGATCCGGGTGATCGTGGGGCCCGAGGGTGGACTCTCGTCCGAGGAACTCGCGATGTGCGTGGAGCGGGGTGTTCGTTCTGTATCGCTTGGCGCCCACGTGCTGCGCATCGAAACGGCCGCTGTTGTGGCGTCGGCGGTAGTGGCGATGCTCGCTCGGAGCGCCCGTACACTCACAGAGTCCACAGGAGGTGCATGATGAACACGAATCTCGTGACAAGGTCTCTGATCTCGTCGTTGCTCGGCGTGATGTGTGTGAGTGGGTCAATCGTGGGCGTAGCCTTCGCGCAAGAGGCCTCGAAACCCGGCGAGATGTCGCTTCGCTCGCAGCCCGCATTCACCGTGGGCGAGGAGCATCGGATTCGGGCGCAGGCCGCGATCGCGCGGGCGCACGAGTTCCTCTCAAGCCAGCAGGACAAGGCGAGCGGCGGGTGGTGCATCGACGAGAAGCGTCCGAACTTCCCGGCGATCACGGCGCTCGCGTTGCAGGGGTATCTGCTGAACTCGGCATCGCCATTGGATCTCCCCGAGGTCGAGCAGGCCGTGAAGTTCATCCTGAACTCGCAGCAGCCCGACGGCGGGTTCTATGACAAGATCCTGCCGAACTACAACACGGCGATCTGCATCTCGGCGCTCTCGAAGGTGGACACGCCACAGGCGAAGGAGGCGGTGAAGAAGGCCGTCGCGTTCCTGAAGTCGCTGCAGTTCGGCGAAGGGGCGATTCTCCAGGCGGATCTCGGGGATGGCGCGGAAAAGGTTGATAAGGATCATGCGTTCTACGGCGGGTGGGGGTACGGCAAGCACGGGCGCCCCGATCTCTCGAACACGGCGTTTGCGCTCCAGGCACTGCACGATGCGGGAGTGGATGCCTCGGACGCGACGATCCAGCGGGCGCTCGTGTTCCTCCAGCGATGCCAGATGGCGGAGAAGGCCGACTCGGCGGCGGGCGTCATCACGATCAACGACATGCCCTACGCGAAGGGATCGAGGCAGGGCGGGTTCGTGTACGCGACGAGCGTGAGCAAGGACCAGGTCGGTTCGGGCCAGTCGCAGGCCGCGGCGACGATCGAGGAGACGCTCGATGACGGGACGGTGGTGAGCCGGCTGCGGGCGTATGGGAGCATGACGTACGCGGGGTTCAAGAGTTACCTGTACGCGAATCTGCGTGCCGACGATCCGCGTGTGCGGCTTGCGCACGAATGGATGACGCGGAACTACACGCTCGATGAGAACCCGGGGGCGGGGACGGACGGGTTGTACTATTACTACCTGATGCTCTCGCGGGCGTTGAGCGCGGGGAACATCGCGACGATCGACGTGTCGAGCGGGGGCGAGGTGAAGAAGCACGAATGGGCCGACGAACTCGTGGCGAAACTCCTCACGCTCCAGAACTCCGACGGGTCGTTCCGGTCGGTCGATGATCGCTGGATGGAAAACAACCCGGTCCTGATCACGTCGTACTCGGTGCTGGCGCTCGAGCACGCGCTCGGTCGGTAGCCCGGCGGACTCTCCATCCCGAACAGGACGAGGGTTCTGATCACCATGTCTTCACTCGCACCATCCACCCACGGAATGTCCATGTCGAAACACGCCACGCTCCCCACGTCGTACGTTGAACTCTGCTCCATGCTGCGTGAGGCCGCGACGATTGGTTCGGTCGCCGCGTTGGTCGGGTGGGACCAGGAGACGTACATGCCTCCCGCGGGGTCGGCTTTTCGATCAGAGCAGCAGGCGACGCTCGCGAGCTTGACGCACGAGCGGCGCACGAATCCTCGCATCGCGGATCTTCTCGCGGCGTGCGAGGAGGACGGCGGCGTGATGGGCGATGCGGCGCGGGCGGCAAACATCCGCGAGATCCGGCGTGACTATGCCCTGGCGACGAAACTCCCCAGGCAACTCGTCTCGGAGCTCGCGCGCGTGGGGAGCCTGGCGCAGGACGCGTGGAAGAAGGCGCGGACCGACGACGATTTCAAGGGCTTCGCGCCCTGGCTCGAGAAGATGTTCGCGTTGCAGCGCCAGAAGGCCATGTGCTATGGCATCCCCAAGGGGGGCGAGTTGTACGACGCGCTCCTCGATGAGTACGAACCCGGTGCGACGGCGGCACAGATCACCGCGATCTTCAACCCTCTCCGCGATCGACTGACCGACCTCATCAAGCGCGTGGAGGCGGCGAAGAAGACGGTCAAGGTGCCCACGGCGTGCCTGAAAGCCAAGATCCCAGCGGACAAGCAGCACGCGCTGGGGCTCATGGTGATGAGGGCGATCGGGTTCGATCTCGACGCGGGACGCCTGGACACGACGACGCACCCGTTCTGCTCCGGGATGGCTCCGGGCGACACGCGGCTCACGACGCGGTATCAGGACCAGGCGTTCACCGATGCGCTCTACAGCACGATGCACGAGGCCGGGCACGGGCTGTATGAGCAGGGCTTGCCGAAGATGCCGCCGACGAAGTCGAGCAATGGGACGATCGATCTCTTCGGGACGCCGCTCGCGGACGCGATCTCGCTGGGGATGCACGAGAGCCAGAGCCGCATGTGGGAGAACTTCGTGGGACGGAGCCTTCCGTTCTGGAAGTGGCTTCTGCCCAGGAGCACGAAGATCGTGGGGACGGCGTTGTCGAAGTACAAGCCCGAGACGCTGTACAAGGCGGTGAACACGGTGACGCCATCGTTGATCCGCGTGGAAGCGGACGAGGCGACGTACAACATGCACGTGATGATCCGGTTCGAGATCGAGCGGGCGCTGGTCGCGGGCGATCTCAAGGTTGCGGACCTGCCCGCGACGTGGAACCGCAAGTACAAGGACTACCTGGGAGTGAAGGTGCCCGACGATCGGCGCGGGTGCCTGCAGGACGTCCACTGGTCGTTCGGGCTTGTGGGATATTTCCCGACGTACACGCTGGGCAATCTCTACGCGGCCCAGTTCTGGGAGAAGATCAACAGCGATATCCCGGATCTGGCGAAGCAGCACGCCAAGGGACAGTTTGGGTCTTTGTTGGAGTGGCTGCGGACGAAGATCCATCGGCACGGTCGGCGGTTCCACGCGGCTGAGTTGTGCGAGCGTGTGACGGGGAAGCCACTGACCTCCGAGGCGCTGTTGCGGCATCTGGAAGGGCGTGCGGCGGACGTGTATCGGCTGTAGGACCGAGTATTTCCAGCCAAACATAACGGATTCCGAACCGCGGGGTTGGCAAACGAGGCCGATTCTGGTATCTTGGACGAGTCTCTTTGGAGATGTTGTTTTGTGTTGATGTCTCGTCCTCGTGGGGTATGACTGGAGGATCGTCGAATGCGAACGCTCTCGCTGAACGGTGTGGTCGCGCTGGTGGCCGGTTCTTGCATGTCGTTTTCGGTGATGGGGCAAGCGGTGCCGTGCGCGACGGCGACGTTGATCTCTCAGGGTTCGTTCACGGGTACGACGGTGGGCGGCTCGACCGAGGGTGGCGGCTCGTGCGGCTCGAGCAGCGTCGCGACGTGGTTCAAGATCATCCCGACGGAAGATCGACAGTTGATCGCGTCGACGTGCGACGGGGCGTCGTGGGACACGTCGATCACGATCTATGACGCGTGCCCGAGCGCGGGCGGGAGTGTCATTGGCTGCAACGACGACGCGTGTGGTCTTCAATCCGAGGCGCGGGCGACGGTAACCGCGGGCAACACGTACTACATCCGCATGGGTGGATACGGTGGGTCTTCGGGAGCGTTCTCGCTGAACATCTCGCTCGCCGAGCCGCCGCCGCCGCCGACGGACGGGCCGGACGTGTATGTCGGTGATCTCAACGGCATCCAGTACTTCGCGACGAGCGGGAACGTGCGTGCGTATTCGATCGGGACGACGTCGTGCAACCTGGGCGACGCGCCGGTGTCGTGGTACGCGAATGACAACCGGCACCCGGTCATTGCGCAGAACCTGTACCGCATCAAGGACGGAAAGTTCATGCAGATCGGGCAGTCGTGGCTGAAGCACGGGTTTGCCTCGGTGAATGGGAACTTCTGTGGCACATGCATCAATCCGCCTGACGGCGGGGCGCAGTTGGGCATTGCGTGCTCTGATCCCTATGGGACGGGGCTGAACGGCGATCAGGGGTTGCTCGGTCCTCGGAGCCACGTGAACGCGACGACGGGGCAGTATCCGTATCCGTTCACAAGCCCCGGCGCGGGGTACATCGTTCCCCCGGCGGCGGTGTCGGGGATCGGGCGTCGTCTGCAGGTGGACGTGGCCGACGTGGACCCGGCGCAGAACGCGGGCGCCCAGTACATCGGCGAGGCGCACTATGTCACGCGTGACGATGCGGAGTGGGACAACGGGCGGAACAACGTCTCGTACCGACTCGTGAACATGGCCAACCCGGCGGCTCCGGCGTTCTCCGGGCAGACGGTCCAGCAGCAGGTCGCGATGCGGGCGTGGGCCGCGGCGGACCCGAGCGTGACGATCGTGGAGGCGGACTATGACGCGGGCGCGGGGCTGATGGCCCGTTTCGTCGTCGGCTCGAAGGTCACCGACAACGGGAACGGGACGTGGACGTATGTCTACGCGATCCACAACGTGAACTCGGATCGCTCGGCCGCGGCGTTCGTCGTTCCCAAGAGTGGGGCGACGATCAGCGCCACGGGATTCCACGACGTCTTCAGCCACTCCGGCGAGCCGTACGACAACACCGATTGGGCCTTCTCGGAGTCGCCCGGCGAGATCCGCTGGTCGTGCGGCGCGACATCGGACCAGAACGCCAACGCGAACGCGCTGCGCTGGGGGACGTGCTACACCTACTGGTTCACGGCGACCGAGGGGCCGAGCAACGGCGAAGCCTCGATCGTCTTCTTCAAGCCAGGGAACGGCGGGGCGGCGCTCAACGTGAGTGTGCCGGTGCCCGGCGGGACACCCGCGTGCGTGGCGGATGTTGACGACGGCAGCGGCACGGGCGTCACGGATGGTGCGGTGACGATCGACGACCTGCTCTACTACATCACGCTCTTCCAGGGCGGCGTTGCCGCGGCGGACGTGGATGATGGCACAGGCACGGGGACGACCGATGGGGCCGTCACCATCGACGACCTGCTCTACTACATCGTGCGATTCCAGGACGGGTGCTGATCCCGCGTTGGGTTGATGGAGTCCAACACCAAGGCCCGTGGCTTGATGCCGCGGGTCTTTTTTTGGAGCCAGTTCTACTGGTGAGCGATGATGTCGGTTGCGTGTGCTGGGCGAGTTAGGAAGTAGAGTCAGTCGAGACGCCTGTGGCACGAGAGTTAGATCGATCGCTCACTGGACGAGTCTCAGGCGATGGCCTTGCGTGTGCGTTCGGCGGCGAGTTCTTCGACAAGGGCGTGGCCCAGCGTCTCGAAGTCGTCGATGCGGTTGTAGGCCTGGGCGCTGATGCGGATGACGCGCTGGTTGTCGGCACCGAGTCGCCAGACGGGTGCCTGGACTCTGTGGCGTTCGACGAGGCGGTCCTGGAGCGGGTCGTCGTAGAGCGTGGGGCGATCCGCGAACTCGGGATCGGGGTCGGGCAGGGGGATCGTCGCCATGGAGCCGATCATGGAGGCCGGGGCGGAGGATTCGACGCCGAGGATTCGTGCGACAGCGTCACGGCCTCGGAGGATCAACTCGTGGTTGCGTCGCATGAGTTCGTTGAGCCCGCCGGGATAGAGGCTGGAGAGGGCGTCGATGGCGGCGGGGACGGCAAGGATGCCTGTGTAGTCGTCGGTGCCGACGTAGTCGAAGTCGCGGAGGAAGAGGGGGCGGTCCGGGCGGACGCGGTGGGCCCTGCTGGAGAGGCTGAGCGGGCGGAACTGGCGTGGCGAGACCTGCTTGTCCGGGCGGACCCAGAGGAACCCGGTGCCCTTGGGGGCGCTCATCCATTTGTGGAAACTGCCGACGTAGTAGGTCGGGTTCAGCCCGCGGATGTCGACGGGGATCTGGCCGGGCGTGTGGGCGCCGTCGACGCAGACTTCGATGCCCCTGGCCATGAGGGCGGGGACGATCTTCTCAACGGGGAAGATGAGGCTGGTGGCGCTGGTGATGTGGGCGACGAAGGCGAGGCGCGTGTTCGGGGTGACGGCGTCGAGGAAGGCCCTGGTCACCTGGTCCGGGCTTTGGATCGGGAAGGGGACCTTGGCCTTGACGACTTTGGCGCCTGTGGCGGCGGCGAAACGTTCGAGTTCGTTGACGACCGACATGTACTCGTGGTCGCTGATGAGGATCTCGTCGCCGGGTGAGACGCCGCTGTTTCGGAGGATGGTGTTGAGGGCGACGGTGGCGTTGGGCATGGGGGCGAGGTCGGCGGCACGGCAGTTGAGGAGCGTGCCGAGGCGCTCTCGGACGTCGTCGAGGAGTCGCTCGAGATCGACCTTGAAGAATCGGACGGGGTCTCGCTCCATGCGATCACGGAAGTTGGATTGGGCATCGAGGACGGCACGGGGCGTGGAGCCGTACGAGCCGTGGTTGAGGAAGGTGATCGTGGGGTCGAGAGCCCAGAAGTCTGTGGCTCTGGTGGTGTGTCGGAGATCTTCGGCGTGGTCCATCGCGACACGGCGGAATGGCACGCCATGGATGTCCTGCCCCCGATTGCCGATCCCGCCGCGTTCTCTCACTCTCGCATCCGTGCTCATGGGACAAGAATATCGGCTCGCGCGTGGTCTGTCGCGTGAGCCTCGGGCTTGATATTTGAGCGTGCGCGGGTGGAACGCGAATGAAGCCCGAAAGCGGTCGAAAACGCTGCGGCGGCGACGTCAGCAGGGCAAGTCGTCGGAGGCGATCTCGCAGTTGTCGTACCGATCGGCGCACTCGGCGGAGACGGCCTGGGCGAAACGGTACGTGTTCATCTTCTGGATGGGCGGCGAGTAGATGTGCAGCGTGATGAGGTCCTTGCCCGGGGCCTGCATGTTGGAGACCTGGTGGATATCGGGCTCATCGGCGGCACAGACGTGGCCCGGCTGCATCGTGACGGCTTCGACGGGGCAGATGAGGCCCGAGGGCGTCTTCTGGAATCGGATCTCGGTGCCCGTGCCCTCGACGATGCGGAAGGCGCAACTGACGCCGCGATGGTCATGGATGGGGGTGCAATCGCCGCTACGCCAGCAGAGAGCGAGGAGTTCGAACCACGGGGTCTCGCAGATGGTGTTCCTGCGGTAGCCGCGCGCGCCAAAGACACAGGCAGGGGCGATGTCGTGGCGGGTGACGCTCAACTTCGAGAGCAAGTCGCTGAGGATCGCGAGGTCGGCGCGGGATTGGAGCGAGCCGAGGTAGTCGATGACCTCGGCGAGTTTGGGGTAGGAGCGTGTGGCGTTGGGGCAGGATGTTTGGGCGGAGACCATGCGTGACTCCGGGGTGGACCGGGAGCGAGAGGCCGGGCAACGCGTACAGCATACCACATCTGTCAAGCCCGGAGATGTGAGGAGTTTCGAGGGCGCGGTGGTGTGGCGGAGAGTGGGTGCGAGGCTTGCGATGAGTCGATGGGTAGACACAGGCGGGAGGTCTGTGTTGCGAGATGGTGTAGGTTCCCTGCGGTGGCGTGTTATCGGCGGAGTTCGGTCGTGAGGGCGTCGGCGAGGTAGCGGTACTGGTCGAGGGAGTTGTAGAGTTGGGCGCTGATTCTCAGGCAGCGCGTGCCGTTGGGCAGGCTCCAGACGGGGACCTGGATGTGGTGGCGATCGACGAGGGCGTCCTGGAGGGGGTCGTGGTACCGGGTGGCGGCGGCCTGGGACTTGGAGGCGGCGGGGAGAGTCAGCGTGGAGATGCTGCCCAGCATGTCGTCGGGGACAGGTGGCTCGAGGCGAAGGGCCTGGCAAAGAATGTCACGACCGGCGAGGCAGAGGTCGTGGTTGCGGCGTCGGATCTCAGTCCAGCCGTCGGGGACGAGGGCGTTCATGCACTCGACGGCGTCGGCGACACTGGCGAAGGCCGAGGGGTCGGAGGTTCCCTGATAGTCGAACTCGGTGAGGAATCGGTCGCGGCCTGGCTTTGGGTGTTCGGCGTTGTTGGAGAGGACGAGGGGTCGGAGGGCATGGCGCACGTCGTCTCTCGCCCAGAGGATGGCGGAGCCTTTGGGAGAGCAGATCCACTTGTGGCAGTTCCCGGTGTACCAGGTGGCGCCGAGGGTCGAGAGGTTGACGTCGACCATGCCGGGCGCGTGGGCGCCGTCGATGAGGACTCGGACTCCTCGTGATTCGAGTTCGGGTGCGAGGCGTTCGACGGGGAGGCGCATGCCGCTGGCGGCGGTGATGTGGCTGATGAGCGCGAGGCGGGTGCGCGGGGTGATGGCGGTGAGGATGCGATCGAGGATCTCGTCGGGACTTCGCACCGGGAAGGGGAGTTCGACGGTGACGAGGCTCGCCCCGGCTTGCCTGGCGGCGCGTCGGAGGTTGTTGAGGCAGGCGGGATACTCGTGTGAGGTGGCGAGGAGTTCGTCGCCGGGGACGATGAGGCGCTGGTCGATGACCGAGGCGAGGACGGTGGCGACGCCGGTGGTGGCGTTGGGTATCGGGGCGATCTGGTCCCAGGGGCAGCCCAGGAGCGGGGCGATCGCCTTTCGCGAGCGATCCATGGCGGACTCGTGTTTCTCGACGAAGAAACGGACGGGCTCGCGTTCGAGATCGTTTTGGAGGCGGTGCTGGGCCTCGCGGACGCGTCGGGGCGTGGCGCCGAAACTGCCGTGGTTGAGGTAGACGGTGTTGGGGTCGAGGTCCCAGTGTGCGGCGAGTTCGCTGGGATTGGGCAACGTGGCGCTCATGCAATACACTAGCCGCCCGTGGCCGAGACTCCGTCATCCATTCCCAAAGGTGTGGCCGTCGCGATCTTTGTCGCGTTGGTGCTGGTGTCGCTGGTGCCGAGTGTTCCCGGTCAGGTGACGCTGACAGTGGGGATGGTGGTTGGGCTTCTGGGTCTGAATGCGTTTCCGAAGGAGTCGAAGAAGGTCTCGCGGTTTCTGATGCAGGCATGCATCGTGGCGCTGGGGCTTCGGCTGAATCTGGCGGAACTCTTCGCGGCGGCGGCGGACGCGTTCTCGCTCACGATCGGTTCGATCGTGGCGACCTTGATCGCGGGGCTGGTCCTGGGACGTATGCTCCGCGCGGGAGGTGAGAACACGGTGCTGATCTCGTCGGGTACGGCGATCTGCGGGGCGACGGCGATCGCGGCGGTGGGGACGTCGATCGCGGCGAGCGCGGGGGCGATGGCGGTGAGCACCGGGGCGATCTTTATCCTCAACGCGATCGGGTTGTACACGCTGCCCCACATCGCGCACGTGCTGGGGCTGGACGCGTTCCAGTTTGGGACGTGGGCCGGGGTGGCGCTGCACGACATGGCGTCGGTGGCGGACGCGGCACGGTCCTATGGGCACGATCCCGTGGGGCAGCCCGGGCTCGCGCTCGACACGGCGAACATCGTGAAACTCACTCGGGTGATCTGGATCCTCCCGCTCTCGCTCGCGGCAGGAAAGTGGTTCCATCGCGGGCATGACGAGGCGAGCGGCATGCCTCGGCCCAAGGCGGTGTTCCCGTGGTTCATCCTGTTCTTCGTGGCGGCGAGCGGCGTGCGGAGCCTGGTGGCGTCGAACGCGTGGCTCTCGGGTGAGACGCTTGGGGCGATGGATCGTTGGATCAAGTTCCTTTCGGGCGAGGGGTTCAAGGTCGCTCTGTTTCTGATCGGGGCGGCCCTCACGTGGGCGACACTCAAGGCCGTGGGCTGGCGCGCGCTGGTGCACGCGACGGTCTTGTGGATCCTTGTGGCTGTGGGATCGCTGCTGGTGATCCGGGCGACGGTGGCGCTCCCGGCGTGATCGGTTGAACGCGATTAGCCGTTCACATCGATGCGGCGACCGGCCTCGACGCCGACAGCGGCCTCGACGCGTTCGCCGGCATGGCGATAGATCGAGAGCGAGGCCCGAGGGGCGTCATTATCGAAGGAGACCTTGCCGGGGACTGTGCCCGCGACGAGTCGGGAGAGGCGTGCAGCCGCCTGGGGGTCGAGGGCTTTGGTCGGGGCGTTGGTCGCTTGGACACTCTGGGTGTTCTGGCGAATGCCGTAGGCCTGGGCGACGCGGACGGGCATGATGCCGCCGGCCTGCCGAACGTCCTGGATTGACCAGTTGTTTGCCATGTGCGTTCGCTCCGTGGAAGACTGGTGATCCGCCGAGACCTGAGTTGATACCCCATCGTGTCGGGGGGAGTGGTATCGGACGGGGAGGTGAGATTACCCCACATCTCGTGATTGGGCGTGTCCCATGCGCAAGTTGGTGCACGTCCGGATGCGTTTATCGATCAGGAAATGGCGATGGTTGTCTGAGAACAGAAAAAATCGCGCAAAACTTGTCCATTTTCCTGGTTTTTTTGGGATTTTGGCGCACATTCCTCTTGGAGCGTGGTATCCACAGGCCCGACAAGCGCCGTAAACGCTTGTCGTTATTGGGTTTGCGATTTTATTGCGCTCCGAGTCGTTCGTCAGGCAAACTCTAGAGAGGGAGTGTGCAATGCTTTCAGGTATTGGGAGGGGGACCCTTGTCGCGGGGGCAATCGCGATGGTTGGCATGATGGCCGGTCAGGCCTCGGCGGGGATCGCCGGGTACACGACGGTCAATGCACCCACGAAGATCGAGGAGTTGAGCCACCAGCAGATCCTCGAGATGCTGTATGGCGGGACCTTCACGCAGAACCAGGTGAACTTCGTCAACGGCGCCGGGATCACGGTCAGCCGTGTGTATGACTTTGGAGCCACGGAGCCTTTGGATCTGGCGAGCGGGGATCCGCTCCAGAACACCGACCAGCGGTTCAGTTCTTCGGGGCCGATCACGCTGACGGCTCGTGCCCGCTACGCCACGGACATCGCGACCTTCGGGTGGCGTGACGACACGGGCGACGGCTCGTTCCAGTCGATCCTGGACACTCGGGACATCGGCACGGACACCACGGTCACGTTGTCGTCGGACTTCCGCTTCGCGCTCAACAACCAGCGTCTCACGGACAACCAGTTCACCAGTCGCATGGCGGACAACCTGGACGCGACCGAGACGGCCCGCGACCAGATGGTGATGTACAAGGTCTTCAATCCGCAGAATCCCAACGCCTCGACGTGGCTGCTCTTCTGGGAGGACCGGATCACGGGCCAGGACTTCTCGGATTACGACTTCAACGACTCGGTGGTTGAGTTGAGCGTGATTCCGACGCCCGGGTCGTTGGCGCTGCTCGCGACGGGGTCGCTGCTGACGCTGCGTCGTCGTCGGCGCCGAGTCGGCAGGGTGATATTCGTTCAGTGCTCACTGGCCGGCGCTCCGTGAACGGGGTGCCGGCTTCATTTTTGACGAGCGGGCGATGGCTCAAGGGCCTTGGTGTACACTCTTCCGCCCATGCCCGGACGAGTGCGCATTACTGAGGTGGCCCCGCGTGACGGACTCCAGAGCGAGCCCGGCGTGATCAGCACGACTCAGAAGTTCCGACTGGTGCAGCTGCTGTCGACGACGGGCGTGGACGAGATCGAGGTGTCGAGTTTCGTGAGCCCGAAATGGGTGCCGCAGTTGGGGGACGCGGACAAGGTGTTCGCGTTGGCGGCGTCGTTGCGAGCGGATCTTGGGGTGTTGCCGATATTTTCGGCGCTGGTGCCGAACGAGAAGGGGATGCGGGCGGCGCTCGACGCGAACGAATCGGCGGGGATCCGTGTCGTGGACAAGGTGGCGGTGTTCACGGCGGCGAGCGAGACGTTCTCGCTGAAGAACACGAACGCGTCGATCGAGGAGTCGATCCAGCGGTTTGTGCCGGTGGTGGATCTGGCGCAGAAGCACTCGATCGCGCTGCGGGCGTACATCTCGTGCGCGGTGGCGTGCCCGTTCGATGGGCCAACGGATCCGGCGCGTGTGGCGGAGATCGCGGTGCAACTCTGCCGTATGGGGTTCACGGAGATTGATCTGGGGGACACGATCGGCGTGGGGACGCCCGAGACGGTGGGTCGGGTGATCGGGGTGGTGCAGGCGGCGCTGGCGGACCACTCGCTCCGGCCTTTGCTGACGCTGCACCTGCACGACACGTTCGGGCACGCGGGCGAGTGTGTTGTGAGGGCGCTCGAGTTGGGGATCCGCTCGTTTGACTCCTCGGTGGGCGGGCTTGGCGGATGTCCGTACGCGAGCACGAAGGAGCGGCGGGCACCGGGGAATATCGCGACGGAATCGCTCATCAAGACGGTGCACGGCGCGGGGTACAAGACCGGCGTGAACACGGAGCGTCTGGCGGAGGCGGCGGCGTTTGCCAGGTCGATCGTGGCGGTGGCGAGGCGGTCGCCCGAGCGAGATGACGCCGCGGATGGTGCGGAGTAAGACCTTGGGATCGCTTGTCACGCTCCAGCACGAGGGCCCGGTGGCGGTTGTTTCACTGGCTCGTCCCGAGAAACGGAACGCGATGACGCCGGGGATGTTGGACGAGTTTCTCGCGTCGTTGCGGTCGGTGCGTGATTCGACCGCGCGGGCGGTAGTTGTGCGTGGCGAGGGAAGCGTGTTCTGCAGCGGGTTCGATCTGCCGTTGTGCCACGCCGAGCCGGGAACGCTGGCGCGATTGCTCACGGGGCTCTCGCTGTGTGTCGGAGAGTTGAGGTCGCTCGATGTTCCCGTCGTGATCGCGTGCCATGGTGCGGCGATCGCGGGTGGGTGTGCGCTGCTTGGTGGGGCGGACGTGGTGGTGGCGGATCGCGGGGCGAAGATTGGGTATCCGGTGGTTCCCCTGGGGATCTCGCCGGCGGTGTCGGCGTCGTCTCTGCGATCGGCGGTGGTCGATGGCGCGGCGCGCGCGTGGCAACTCGATCCGGTGTTGCACACGGGCGAGGAGGCGTACGCGATGGGGTTGGTGCATGAACTCGTCGAGTCGGCGGCGGACGTGATGGGTCGTGCGCGTGCGGTGGCCTTGGCTTTGGCGGGAAAACCGGCGTGGGCGATCTCGGCGACGAAGGCGTGGCTGAATCGTATGACGGGCCCGACGGTAGACGAGGCGCGGCGTTCGCTCGACGCGTCGCTCGCGTTGTCGGACAATGCCGAGCAGCGGGAAGCGCTCGGGACGCTCGCGAGCACGGTGTGGAGGAAATCGCCATGAGTGCAGACACGAATCTGACGTTGACCGGTCTGACGTCGGCGGGCGGGATCTCAACGCTCACACTGAATCGCGAGGCAGCCCGCAACGCGCTCTCGATCGAGTTGCTCGAGTCGTTGCACGCACGCGTGGACTCACTCGAGCGATCCAAGGACAAGGTCGTCGTCATCACGGGTGCCGGGAGGGCGTTCTGCGCGGGGATGGATCTCAAAGCGGTGCTCTCGGACACGGCGGTGGCCCATCGATTGCTCTCGTCGCTGGGCGAGTTGTGCATCAGGATCCGGGCGTTGCCCCAGGTGACGCTGGCCTGCGTGAACGGGGCGGCGATCGGGGGCGGGTGCGGGTTGGCATGCGTGTGCGACCTTGCGATCACGCACGCGGACAGCAGGATGGGGTTCCCGGAGGTTGATCTGGGTGTGTGCCCTGCGGTGGTGGCGCCGTGGCTGGTGAGAAAGATCGGGCCGGGGCGGGCGCGGAAGGTTTTGCTGTCGGGCGGTCTGATGTCGGGGGCCGAGGCGCACGCGATCGGGATGGTGGATGCGATCGTGCCCGCGCGTGAGGGGCTTGCGGGTGAGGCGATGCGCCAGGCCGAGCGTATCTTGAAGGGCGGGGCGATGGCGCTTCAGGCGACCAAGTCGCTGCTGAACACGCTGGACGATTCGCTGGATCACGATCTGGCGCGAGAGGGGGCGGCGCTCTCGGCAGAGGTGCTGGCGACGGACGAGGCGCAGGCGATGCTCCGTGCGAAAATGACCTCGTGACGCGATCAGGTGCCTCGGAGCCGGCGTGCGAGGCGTGAGGCGAGATCACGCACGCTCCGTGGCTCGGTGGGGCGCCAGGCGAGATCGTCGAGGACGCCGACCAGCGACCGATCGCCGGTGCTTTGGATGTGGTTCGCGAGAGCGATGAGCGAGTTGCGTTTCATCATCGCGAGCGTCAGGCGTTTGAGGGCGGAGGTCTGGAAGGCGTTTCGACGGTCGCGCTCGGTCCATCGGAGGACTTCGAGGAGGTCGAACCCATCGCGGCGCGGTGTGTACTCGGGGCGGAAGGCGATGTTCCGATCTCGTGCGGCGTGCGTCGAGTTGTGCGGGCAGACGTCCTGGCAGATGTCGCATCCAGCGAGCCATGAGCCGATGGATCGCTCGTGTTCCTCGGGAATCGGGGACTCGTGCTCGATGGTGAGATAGCTGATGCACGCCCTCGCATCCACGGCGTACGGCGTGATGGCCTTCGTTGGACAGGCGTCGATGCAGCGTGTGCACGAGCCGCAGTGGTCGTCGATGGGTCTCTGGTCGCGGGGCGTGGTGAGTTCGAGAGAGGTCCCGATGCCGCCGAGGAGGAGGTAACTGCCGAGGTCCGGGTTGATGAGGAGGGTGTGCTTGCCGATCCAGCCGAGGCCGAGAGCGGCGGCGATCTCGCGTTCGTGGACTGGCGCGGTGTCGGCGAAGGAACGGAAGGTGTGCCCGGGGAAGTGGGGGCGGAGGGTATCGGCGAGCATGCGGAGGCGGCGCTTGATGGTGTGGTGGTAGTCGTTGCCTCGGGCGTAGCGGGCGATGTGGCCGCGGGGGCGTGGTGGTTTCGAGTCGTGCCGCGGAGTGCGTGGGGGTTGTTCGCTCGTCGCGTAGAGGGCGTACGCGTCGGCGACCATGATCATGGACTTGGTACCCTCGAGTACTCGTGCGGGGTCGAGGCGGACGGCGAGATCGTCCTGCATGAATCGCATCTCACCGTGCTTGGCGGAGGCGAGCCACTCGCGGAGTTCGTTGGCGTGGGTGATCGGGGCTGCGGGGCCCACGCCTACGGCGGCGAAGCCGAGTCGGTGGCCGAGATCGATGACCGCGCGGGAGAGCGGTTCGCCGCCGGTTGGTGGGGGCGTGGAGAGTTCGAGCGTTGTCGGCTTGGGCACGCGCCGCGCGGGCTTCATGCCTTGGAGCCTCGGCCGTCGTCGGTGACGTCGCCTCGGATCGTCTCGACGGCGTGTGGGAGGAGTTCTGCGATGGCATCGAACTGCTCGGTGCATCCTTTGACCGAACCGGGGAGTGTGATGATGAGGGTGCGGTTGCACGCGCCGGCGACGCCTCGGGACATGTACGCGTGGATGGTTTTGGCGCTGCTTCTGTGGCGGGCGAGTTCCATGAGGCCGGCGTGGGGGCGTTGGATGACGCGCATGGCGGCCTCGGGCGTGATGTCTCGCGGGGCGAGGCCCGTGCCGCCGGTGGTGATGATGAGGTCGATGCCGGTGTCGGGTGAGGACCAGGCACGGAGGCGAAACTCGATGAGGTCGGCCTCGTCGGGGACGCACGCCGTTTCGACGCGATCGGCGCCGAGCAGGGTTCGGCATCGCTCGACCAATGCGGGCCCGGAGAGATCGACGGCCTCGCCTCGTGTGCAGCGATCGCTGATGGTCAGGACCGCGGCCTGGATGGGACGGAGGAGGCCGGCAGCAGGGTTCGTGGGCATAGTTACGCGTTCCTCACGTCGCGCGGTGTGGCGGGACTCGATGGTGGGGCGTTGTACTCACCGCTTCGCCCGCCTTTCTTTGAGGTGATGCGCACACCGTCGACGGTCATGGCCTTGTCGATCGCCTTGCCCATGTCGATGGCGGTGAGGGCGGCGACGGTGACGGCGGTGAGCGCCTCCATCTCGACTCCGGTGCGGGCGGTGGTCCGTGTGGTGGCGCGGATCCAGAGGCGATCGGTGAGCGTGTCGATGGTGAGTTCGACGTAATCGAGGGGGAGCGTGTGGCAGAGGGGGATGAGTTCATCGGTGCGTTTGGCGGCCATCACCCCGGCGAGACGGGCGGTGTCGATGAGGCTGCCCTTTTTCAGGGTGTTCTCACGGATGGCGCGGAGGAGCGGCTCGGAGCAGCGGACGAAGGCCTCGGCGGTGGCCTCACGCGCGGTGATTGGTTTTTCGCCGACGTCGACCATGCGGGCCTGGCCGTTCGCGTCGAGGTGCGAGAGCGGCGTGAGTGGCGTGGGCGAGTGCGATGCGGGGTCGGGCATGGTTGAGTCTACGTGCGCGTGCGGCGAGCGGGGCTTGTGGCTGCGTCTCGAGAGTTTCGTCTTACGTCCAGGGGTAGAACGGCCATGGGCCGGCCGTCGTCGGTGATTGCGTGGGGATCTCGATGAAGCCGTCGGAGCGGGCGATGGAGACGATGTCGCCCGAGCCTTGGGTGGGGAGGAGTTCGGCATGGCCTGGGCGTGTGAATCGCACGGGGCGATGCCAGACGAGGTGGAGGGATTGGTGATCGGGGTTGTCGATGGTAACAGCGGCGGTTGACGGCGGGCGTGTGATGCCGGCGCGGTGAGCGAGGGCGGAGTGGACGATCCTTCGCGCGGTGACGGCGACGGAGACGGGATTGCCCGGGAGTGCGAAGATCGGCACGCCGCTGGAGGTGACGGCACCGAGCATCGGCTTGCCGGGGCGCTGCGCGACACGGTGGAAGAGGATGTCGGCGTTGACCTCGCGGATGGCGGCGGGGACGTGGTCGCTCTCGCCCATTGAGACGCCGCCGGTGATAATGACGGCATCGGCGGTTTCGATGGCGCCAGCCAGACCCATCCGAACGGCCGTGAGCGTGTCGGCTACGCGGCAGGCGCCGATCCATTCAACCCAGGGACTCTGCTCAAACATTGCCGAGAGCGTGGCGCTGTTGGAGTCACGGATCATCCACGGTTCGATCGCACCGTCGCGGGTCGCGAGTTCGTCGCCCGTGATGACGACGGCGAGGCGGACCTTCTCATGGACGTGGATATTCGCGGCGCCGAAGGCGGCCGCGGCGGCGGCGTGGGCGGGCGAGAAGAAGTCGCCGCTGGGGATGATCTGATCGCCGGACTTCGCGTTCTCCCCACGATGTCGAACAAACGCGCCGGGGGTGATGGATGTATGGCCTTGTGCGAGGCGGAAGACGCCGCTGTTCTCGATCGCGTGCTCTTTGGGCACGATGGTGTCGGCATTCACGGGGAGCGGTGCGCCGGTGACGATGCGTGCGACGCTGGCGCGCGGGAGCGTCTGGGGCGGATGGCCGATGTGGCACGTCAGGGAGATGGGCAGGGAGGCGCCCTTGGCCGGGGCGTCGGCGGCCCTTACGGCAAAGCCATCCATCGAGGAGACCGTGAGCGGGGGGCTGTCCCGGTCGGCGAGGATCGGTTGGGCGAGTATGCGGCCCGGGGCCTGTGCGATCGACACATGTGTAGTGCCCACGGGTCGGGTCGCGGCGATGAAGGCTCGAATGGCATCGTCGGGGTGGTTCAACTGGGGGGAAGTTGTTGTGGGTTCTGGCATTGGGGCATTGTTGGGGCGGCATGCGATGGTCGGCTGCCAAGTCGGCAGGCGGAGATCGGGGACGTGCGTCAGAGGGCTCTTGAAGTGCGGTTTCGGCGGCTGAAAGAGGGTGATCGTTGTGGTCTGTTGCGAGATTTAAAGGATTGAGGGTTGGCACATTGGTTGCCTGTTGACGAGTAATGGTTGTGGTGCGCCCGTGATTGTCGAGGGGCGCCGGCCTGAACAACACACGAACGACTGAACAAGAACGGTCATCACAGAGGAGTACGTGCACATGCCCGCCAAGGAACTCGTCTTTGACATCGAGGCTCGTCAGGCCCTGCTCGCTGGCGTGGAAAAACTCGCCAAGGCAGTAAAGGCCACTCTTGGGCCTCGCGGTCGGAACGCGGTGCTCGACAAGTCGTGGGGCGGCCCGACGGTGACGAAGGACGGGGTCTCGGTCGCGGAAGAGATCGAACTCGCGAACAAGGCCGAGAACATGGGTGCGAAACTGGTGAAGGAGGCCGCGAGCAAGACCAGCGACGAGGCCGGCGATGGCACGACAACGGCGACGGTCCTGGCCGAGGCGCTCTTCCGCGAGGGGCTGCGTCACATCGCCGCGGGCGTCGATGCGAACGCGCTGGTGCGTGGGATGAAGAGCGCGGTCGAGGTGGCGGCGAAGTCGATCGACGACATGGCGACGCCGATCAAGGGCAAGGCGGACATCCAGAACGTCGCGACGATCTCGGCGAACAACGATCCGGAGATCGGGAAGATCATGGCCGACGCGTTCGAGAAGGTCGGCAAGGACGGCGTGATCACGGTCGAGGAGGGCAAGGGGCTCGACACGCAGATCGAGGTTGTCGAGGGCATGCAGTTCGATCGCGGGTTCCTCTCGGCGAACTTCGTGACCGATCCGGACGCGATGAAGGTGGAACTCGAGAAGTGCCTCGTGCTCGTCCACGAGGACAAGATCGAGAGTGTGCAGAAACTGATCCCGATCCTCGAGCAGGTCATGAAGGCGAAGAAGCCGCTGCTCATCATCGCCGAGGATGTGACGGACGAGGCGCTCTCGACGCTGGTGATCAACAAGTTGCGTGGCACGCTGAACGTGGCCGCGGTCAAGGCGCCGGGGTACGGGGATCGTCGCAAGGCGATGCTGGAAGACCTCGCGATCCTGACGGGTGCGACGGCGGTCATGAAGGACCTTGGGCTGGAACTCGACAAGGTCGAGATCAAGCACCTGGGGCTTGCAAAGAAGATCGAGATCGACGCGGACAACACGACCGTGATCGAGGGCGCGGGCGAGACGAAGGCGATCCAGGCGCGCATCGCCCAGATCCGCAGCGAGATCGAGCGGACCACCAGCGACTACGACCGCGAGAAACTCCAGGAGCGTCTCGCGAAACTCGCGGGTGGCGTGGCGCAGGTAAAGGTCGGCGCGGCGTCCGAGGCCGAGCTCAAGGAGAAGAAGGCCAGGATCGAGGACGCGCTCCATGCGACGCGAGCCGCGGTGGCCGAGGGGATCGTCCCCGGTGGCGGCGTCTCGTTCATCCAGGCTCGCAAGGCGATCGCCGAGATGAAGGAGTACAAGAAGGTCTTTGGCAAGGCGAGCGACGAGAACGACGACAAGACCTCCGAGGACGTCGGCCGCTTCGCGTTCGACTTTGCCGCCGGCGTTCGCACGGTCTTCACGGCGATGGCCGTGCCGCTCCAGACGCTCGCCGACAACGCGGGCGCGAAGGGGACGGTTGTCGTGCAGAAGGTCGCGGACGGCGGGAACGCGAAGTCGAACCGCAACTTCGGTTTCAACTCGTTGACGCTCGAGTATGGCAATCTCCTGGAGCAAGGCGTGATCACACCGGCGAAGGTGGACCGCTCGGCGCTGCAGAACGCGGCGAGCGTGGCGACGATGCTCCTGGCGGCGGACTGCATCGTGACGAGCAAGCCCGAGCCGAAGGAGGCCGCCCCGGCTGGTGGGGGGATGGGCGGGATGGGCGGCATGCCGGGCATGGGTGGCATGGGCGGCATGGGCGGCATGGGCGGCATGGGGTTCTGAGTCGGTCCTCGAGATTTCATGCAGCAGTTCCTCGACATCTTCCGTGATCTTCCCGGGTTCCTGGATGGCTTCATCGCCGACCACGGCCCATGGGTCTACGGCCTGCTCTTCGCGATCATCTTCGCGGAGACGGGACTTGTCGTTGCGCCCTTTCTCCCGGGCGATTCGCTGCTCTTCACTGTTGGCGCCCTTTGTGCCCGTGGCACGATGTCACTGTGGATGGCGTGTTCGTTGCTGGTCGTCGCGGCGATCCTTGGTGACGCCGTGAACTATCACCTCGGGAAGTGGATTGGTCCTCGGATCTTCCGCAACGAGCTGGCCTCGACGTTCTGGCAACGGGCGCTCAACCGCAAGCATCTCGCGAGGGCGCACGAGTTCTACGAGAAATACGGCGGAAAGGCCGTGGTCCTTGGGCGCTTCATCCCGATCGTCCGCACGTTTGTCCCCTTCGTGGCCGGGGCGGGAGCCATGAACTATTCCCGGTTTGTGCTCTTCAACATCTCGGGAGCAATGCTCTGGATCGGCGTCTGCATCGGCGCCGGCTACCTGTTCGGGAACATCCCATGGGTCAATCACAACTTTGAGGCCGTGATCATTGGGATCATCGGTGTCTCGCTGATTCCGGTGGCGGTCGAGTGGCATCTTGCTCGAAGGCGAGCCCGCGCGATCGCCATGTCACGGGGAACTTCGCCCTGATACCTCCGTGGAGAAGCACAAGAGTCTCTTCGGGAATCCACATCGCACACATCGAATCGTCGAATACATAGGAGCACATGAACATGGCCGTCAAACCACTCGAAGATCGCGTTCTCGTCAAGCCCATCGAAGCCGAGTCCAAGACCGCGTCGGGGATCTATCTCCCCGAGGCGTCGAAGGAGAAGCCCGTCCGCGGCGAGGTCGTCTCGACCGGTCCGGGGAAGCGCCTGGAGAACGGCAAACGCGCCGAGATGAGCGTGAAGAAGGGCGACACGGTCGTCTATGGGAAGTACGCCGGCACCGAGGTCGAGATCAAGGGCACCAAGCACCTGATCCTTCGCGAGGGCGAGCTTCTCGGCGTCATCGAGGGCTGAATCTCTAACCGACGACACACCCGTCCATCGCACAGCAATCCCCACGAGGTACGAAATGTCCACCAAGCAGATCATGTTCCACGACGCCGCTCTTCTCGAACTGAAGAAGGGCGTTGACCGTCTCGCCGATGCCGTCAAGTGCACCATGGGCCCGAGCGGGCGCCACGTCGTCATCGAGAAGTCGTATGGCGGCCCGTCGGTCACCAAGGACGGCGTCTCGGTCGCCAAGGAAGTCACGCTCCCCGAGCCTTTCCAGAGCATGGGCGCCAAGATGGTCCACGAGGTCGCGAAGAAGACCGCCGACAAGGCCGGCGACGGGACCACGGCCGCGACCGTCCTCGCCCAGGCGATCTTCGGTGAGGGCCTGCGTCACGTTGCCGCCGGCGCCAACCCGGTGCTCCTGCACCGCGGGATCAACGCCGCCGCCCACGTCGCGGCCGAGGCGATCGACCAGATGGCCGTGAAATGCAAGGGCAAGGACGACTACAAGAAGGTCGCGACTGTCTCCGCGAACCACGATGCGAACGTCGGCGAGTTGATCGCCGAGGCGATCAGCAAGGTGGGGCCCGAGGGCGTCGTCGAGATCGAAGAGGGCAAGACCGCCACGACGATGCTCGAGTATGTCGAGGGGATGCAGTTCGACAAGGGGTACTTGTCGCCGTACTTCATGACCAACCCCAAGACCGCCGAGTGCGTCCTTGAGGATTGCTACGTCCTGATCTATGAGAAGAAGATCAGCAACCTGCCCGATCTCCTTCCTCTGCTCAACAAGATCGCCATGGCGAGCAAGCCGATCCTCCTCATCGCCGAGGAGATCGAGAACGAGGCGCTCGCCACCCTCGTCGTGAATCGTCTGCGCGGCACGCTCCGCATCTGCGCCGTCAAGGCCCCGGGCTTCGGCGACCGTCGCAAGGCGATGCTCGGCGACATCGCCGTGCTCACCGGCGGCACATTCATCAGCGAGGACCTTGGTCGCTCGCTCGAGAGCATCGAACTCTCCGAACTCGGCCGGGCCAAGAAGATCGTCGTCACCAAGGACGACACGACCATCATCGAGGGCGCCGGCAAGAAGGCCGACATCAAGGCCCGCGTCGAGCAGATCAAGGCCCAGCACGACAAGTCCACCAGCGACTACGACCGCGAGAAACTCCAGGAGCGCCTCGCCAAGTTGACGAGCGGTGTGGCGATGATCTCCGTCGGCGGTGCCACCGAGACCGTCATGAAGGCCAACAAGGACCTCGTCGACGATGCGGTGAAGTCCACCCGGGCCGCGGCCAAGGAGGGCTATGTTGCCGGCGGCGGCGTGGCGCTCCTCCGCACGCAGGAGGCCATCCGTGCCGCTGCGAAGAAGGGGCGCCTCAGCGACGACGAGAAGATTGGCTACGAGATCGTCGCGATGGCGGTCGAGTCGCCCTGCCGCCAGATCGCCGACAACGCCGGGCACGATGGCGACGTCGTCGTCGAGCGCGTGAAGGAGTCCAAGGGTGCCGTCGGCTACAACGCGGCGACCAACGAGTATGTCGACCTCGTCAAGGCGGGGATCATCGACGCGGCCCTGGTCGCCAAGACCGCGCTCATCAACGCCGCCAGCGTCGCGGGGCTCATGCTCACGACCGATGTCCTGGTGACCGAACTCAAGGAGGACACGAGGGCGGCGACCGGCGCGACCGCGTGATGGAAGCACGGAAGTGATATGGAGTGATCAAGATCTATGCCAACACAATTACCTTTTGGAGTTGACTGGCTTGAAGTATCGACAGTCGTGATCGCTGTTGCAACAGTGTTGTATTGTGTATTTTCTGGGTGGATGGCGTATGAGATGAGATCTGTGCGCATCGAACAACGCAGACCCCATGTTGTTCTTTACCCGCGTCGTCGTCAAGATGACTGGAATCAACTTGAACTAGTTATCCAGAACGTGGGTGGTGGTACGGCCTATGACGTAAAGTTTGACATGTCGGATCAGTTTCTCGTCCGAGGCTGGACCAAGCAGGGGGGCGGTCTGTTGAAGATGGAATCTGGTCCGATCGCGTCTGGCATACCTGCAATGACTCCAGGAAGGACCGAAGTCGTTTGGTGGGGAGTACATAGACTTTTGTGGCAGTCACTTCGTGGCAAGACGGGTACTGTTACTGCTTCATTTGCCGCAATGCCAGGGGGACGCAGATGCTCTGTGGAACTTCCGCTCTCAGTCGATGAGATTGATACAGAGACCACTATTGGAGATTCTGTTGTCACAGAGTTGAAGGAAATCTCTCAGTCGCTCAAGAGAGTGACTCGAGATGGCATATATGTTAAGCGGCATGGACGTTACAAATCGCCAGTTGAAACTGAGATCACTGGCATCTGATATCCATGCCCACCACCCGCGACTATTACGAGATCCTCTCCGTCGAGCGCACGGCCGACGGCGAGGAGATCAAGCGCGCGTATCGGCGCATGGCGATGAAGTACCACCCGGACCGCAACCCGGGCGACGCCGAGGCCGAGAAGAACTTCAAGGATTCCGCCGAGGCGTACGAGGTCCTCTCCGACGCCGAGAAGAGGAAGATCTACGACCAGTACGGTCACGAGGGACTGAAGGGCCGCGGCGGGCCCGCGACGCACGACTTCTCGCGGATGAACGTGTCGGACATCTTCGACATGTTCAACGACATCTTCGCCGGTGGCGGCTTCGCGGGCGGGGGTGGGGGAGGGAGGCAAGGTCGGCGCGGACCGGCACGCGGGTACGACCTGGAGACCGAGGTCTCCATCGAACTCAAGGACGTGCTCACGGGCGCCGAGCGCGATGTCGAGTTCACGCGGCTCGATGTCTGCGAGACCTGCACCGGCTCGGGCGCGAAACCCGGTTCCGAGCCGATCAAGTGCCCGACGTGCGGCGGGCAGGGACGCGTGACCCAGGCCGGGCTTGGGGGGATGTTCCGCATGGTGACGACGTGCCCCGCGTGCGCCGGGCGCGGGAAGGTGATCAAGGATTTCTGCGACTCCTGCCGGGGTAAGGGGCGCACGCCCAAGAAGCGCTCGCTGAGCGTGAAGATCCCCGCGGGGATCCACTCGGGTCAGGCGATCCGCGTGCCGAGCGAGGGCGAGCCGCCACCGCCGGAGATCTCGCCGGATGGCTCGGGTGTGCGTGGCGATCTCCACGTTCTCGTCCGCGTCGAGGAGCACGATCTCTACCACCGCGATGGGGACAACCTGATCCTCGAGATGCCCATCAGTTTCACGCAGGCGGCCCTGGGGGCCAAACTCGACGCCCCGGGGATTGATGGACCTGCTGGCGTAGAGATCCCGCGTGGGACGCCCTTCGGCAAGGTCTTTACGGCCTCGGGGAAGGGCCTGCCGAACCTTCGGACGGGCAAACGGGGCGATCTGCTGGTGGCCGTCAAGATCGAGACGCCGCAGAAACTCTCCTCGCAGCAGGAGAAACTCCTCCGCGAGTTCGCCCAGACGGAGGACGCGAAAGTGAACCCTGAGAGTTCCGGCTTCTGGAAGTCGGTCAAAGATCTGTTATCCTGAGGTAGTCACGAAGCCGACATGATGCCCCACGAACACAAACCACGCCCCGATGAAGACCCGGCCTCGTCCCGCCGTCCGTACAACGACGAGGACCAGCCCGTCTTCAACATCGACGACGCCTCCGATGACCTTGGGCATGATCTGGGGCACGCCGATCCGAGCTCGTCGGCCCACGACGAGATCGAGAGGCTCAAGACCGAACTCGAGGACGCCCGGTCGAAGTACCTGAGGTCCATGGCGGACTTCCAGAACTTCCAGCGTCGCGCCAACCAGAACGAGCAGGTGGCGCTGCAGTCGGGGATCGCTTCCGCGGTCACCAAGATCGTCGGCGTGCTCGACCACTTCGACATGGCGCTCAACCAGGACCCGGCCAAGGCGTCGGCGGAGCAGATCATGGACGGCGTCCGCGTTATCCGCGAGGAACTCATCAAGGCGATCGGGCAGTCCGGCGTGCGCGTCATCAACCCCCAGCCCAACGACGAGTTCAGCCCGGGCATCCACGAGGCGATCATGCAGCAGCGCGCCGAGGGCGTCGAGCCGGGGCACGTTGTCGCCACCTATCGCGCGGGATACGCGCTGGGCGATCGCATCATCCGCGCGGCCCAGGTCGCCGTTGCGCCTTAACAACTGGATCGCCATGCCCACCTACGACTATCGCTGCAGCGCGTGCAAGCACGAGTTCGAGCAGTTCCAGTCCATGAAGGACAAGCCGCTCAGGAAGTGCCCGAAATGCGGCAAGAACGCGCTCGAGCGCCTCATCGGGACGGGCGCGGCGATCGTCTTCAAGGGGTCGGGCTTCTATCAGACCGATTACCGCAGCGAGAACTACAAGAAGGCCGCCGAGAACGACAAGCCGGCGAGTGATCCAGGCGCGACCAAGACCGAATCGACGACTGCCGACTCAAAGCCTGCGACTCCCGCCGCCGATCCAAAGCCGTCCAAGACCGTGTCCGCCGAGAAGCCTGGAAAGAAGTCCAAGGCACTCAAGCCCAAGGCCGACTAGTCTCCTCCGTGGACTCACGAGGGTGCCGTCTTCCGAGTGGCATCGTCCAAGGCGGCCCCGCTCTCCAGAGCGGTGCCCGAACACCAACACGCCCGGATCATTTCACCGTCGATATGCACACCCTCGCCCATGGCATCGATCTCGTTCCGGTGGCCCGCCTCGCGCGGTCGATCGGGCAGCATGGCGACCGATTCCTCGAGCGGGTCTTCACCATCGGTGAGCGCGAATACGCCCTCGCGAGCAAGAGGCGCGACGAGCACCTGGCCGCGAGGTTTGCCGCGAAGGAGGCGGTCTTCAAGGCTTTGGGCACCGGGTGGAGCGGCGGGATCACGTGGACGGACGTCGAGGTGACCCGAGATATCGCCGGCCGCCCGGCGATCGTGCTCTCCGGCAAGGCCGCGTCTCTTGCCGCGTCGCTCGGCATCAAAGCCTGGCTCGTCAGCCTCAGCCACACCGAGGACCACGCGATCGCCTCGGTCATTGGGTTGGGGTGATGGACCTGGCGGAACTCGACGAGCACCGCTGCCCGCGACGGTGGGGCGTGGACGAAAACTCGTGTTCGTGCCGCGTGTCGGCGATCGGCTATGACGTCTTGCCGACGACTTTGCCGCTCGAGTCGTCGTGCTTCGGATCTTCCTGGGTGTTCGCGTCCGCCGCCTGCTTCGCCGTCCAGTACGGCTTGAAGTCGCGGTCGTACCAGTTGGCCCAGGCCGCGGCGTCGTGGCCCAGGTAATCCGTGGGTTGTCCCCAGGCGCTGGACGCGAGACGGTTGAGCGGCGAGATGAGATCGACCTTCACGGTCTTCACCTGGGCGTCGTGGATGCGAAGGAGCACGCCCTCGTTGAAGACGCCGAGTGTGGGGTCGAAACCCACGGCCCCCTCGGCGACGACAGGCTGGAGGTCGGAGACGAACGCGACCTGCTTCGCGATGGCGATGTACGCGAGATCGCCTTTGGATTCGGCCGCGCCGCTACCGCCGGCGCCTCCGAGTCCTCCAAGGCCTGCCTGAGCGCTGATGAGCAGGGGAATCGCGTCGACGATGTCGAGGATGCCGGCCATGTCAGCGGCACGCTGCATCGCCCAGTCACGCTTGGACTGCAGGGCAACCTCGACGACCCTGGCCGCGGCGTCGGGCGCGTGCTTGAGTTCGGCGCGGCGTGATTGCAGACGCTCGATGGCGGCCGTGCGCGTGGCGTCACCCTTGGCGAAGACGACGAGCCAGGCGAGCGTGGTGTCGCCGGCATCATCGCGACGTTTCGCGAACATGTCGAGCACCGCGGTTCGGACGGTTGAGCCAACCTCGCCCGGCTCATCGAGAAAGAGATCGCAGAGCAGGGGATAGTTCTCGATCGCGTTGAGTTCGCGGAGTTTCGCGAGGCCCTCGATCACGAGCCGTTCGTTCGAGCCGTGACGGAAATACTCGAACCGGAGTTTCTTGAGGTCTGTCTCCAGACGGGCGCGAGCGGCGTTGGCATTGAGCGCGTCCGGCGACGCCGTTGGTGCGATGATCGACTCACCCTCGCTTCCGGGTGGGCGTGCGGCCTTAGACGCGGTCATCACGCCGGCGACTGTGGCGACTAAGACACAGCCGTGAAGCGCGGGGAAATGACACCGACGCGAGTTCGTCCTCATGACGCGAATCTCCTCATGCCCACACGATCGCCACGGCCGGTGGCGTGACTCCCCCCGCGGCTTCCAAGGTCCGACGCGTGTCGGACGCCCGGGTTTCCTGGAATTGTGCCGACCGTTACACGGAGGGCCGACGCGGGTTTAGGCTGAGACCAATCACCTAGGGAATGGCCGACGCCACGACGACACGGGCCCCGCCGCCGATTGTGCGTTTCAGTGAGTCGGCCTCGGCCTTGGTCGCGAACTGACCCAAACGTACGGCATACAGCGTCTTGCCCTCGGCGTTGAGGATCGGGACGACTCGAGCCGGGGCGTACCGAGCCATTCGGGCGGCCGATTGCTGGGCGCGATTCTGGTCCGAGAACGCATTGACCTGGACGGTGAAGACCGACCCCGTCGGTGCGGCGTGCTGTGACTGGCTTGCCTGCACGGTCCGCGTGGGCTTGGCGTCCCAAGGGGCGGTCACGGTCCGTCCCGACTGGCGGTCGGCGATCATCGCCCGAAGGGTGGCGGCCTGCCCATCGTAAGCGGGGAGTTTCGAGGCGAGGATCGAGGCCCGCTCCAACTCGCGCTGGGCGGCTGTCTCTTCGTGATTCGAGGAGTATGAATCGGAGGCGTACATCGCGCTGCGGGCCGCCTCGCTCACCAGACCCGCGGATTCGAGCCACGTGCTCGCGTCGCGGAGGTCGTTCGCGGCAGTCGCGTGTTCGCCCTTGCTCTGCGAGATCAGGCCGAGGGCGGCGAGGGCCTTGCCCTTGACCTCGGGGTGCGATGAAGTTTGCAACGGCTTGAGCCACTGTCGGGCGTCGTCGGCACGACCCAGGGCCTGGGCGCTCAAGCCCGCGATCAACGAGGCCTGCTCACGCGATTGGGAGGAGGTGCCCAGCGCCCGGGCGGCGCTGCTGGCCGAGTCGAACGCGGTGGTGTATTGGCCGGTCTGGTAGAGGAGCATGTAGTCGGTGGCACTTGCGCCCTTGTCGTATCTCGATCGGTTGGAAGCGCAGGCCGGGAGGAGCGAGACCACGACCATCGCGAGGGCGCAGGCCACGCATCCACGGTTCACGCGGGCGCGGGGGTGAGATGATGTGGGATCGCCGCTCGTCCAGTCCGTTGGAGTCGAGAATGCCATGGTGTACGGTAGACCCACTAATTGTCACGTGGATCTATCTCGTCGCGATCCATTCCAGCCCGACGAGCAGGGCCTCGTCGCCCGGGCCGGCGCCCTGACGCACCGTGGCCGAGGCGTCGGGGTTGCTGGGGTTGGTTCGCGAGTTATCGAAGACTCCTGTCGCGACGAGCCGTGTGCCCGCGGGGAGGTCAAGCGGCGTGGTATAGGCGTATCGGATCTGCCAGCGCCAGTCATAGGTGGGGCAGGTGAGGAGTCGCTTGATGCGGCCGTTGGGCAACACGGCGTCGATCGTCATGGAGTGTCCGCGGGCGCGCATGTGGGGCGTGAGGGCGACGAGGCGCACGTCTTTCGTGAGCACGAGCGAGGCTGTGACTTCGGCGCTCGGCTCGCCGGGTGGGATCGCGATGTCGGGTGTCGAGGCCATGAGCACATGGCCGCTGACGTCCTCGCGGGTGCTGTCGCGGCTCTGGGTTCGCTCGAAGACCATCGCGATCCTCTGAGAGACGGTGATCAGTCGGCCCATCGGCCGCGAGTAGGTATCCACGAGCAGGCTGGACCCTGGTTGGATGCGGCGCGAGGCGCCTTGTGGAAACTCGATCGGCTGGTGCCCCGAGCCATAGGCGCCGAAGAACTGGAGGCCACTCCCCTCCGCCGGGAGTGTGTTTCCTTCGGGCACATCCACGCCCGGGGGAACGAGCCACGCGAGCGTGAGTTGGATGCTGCCGGGCTTCATGGGCTTGAACTCGATCGCTCGAACGTTGCGGGCCTCGTCGAGACGGATCGGCAGGACCGAGCGCGAGTGCTGCAGCGGGCCCTCGACCTCGAGGCGGATGCTCGGCGTCATGAGGAGCACATCGGGGCTTCCGATCCCCCAGCCGATGGGGCGCGACATCGCCTCGGTGGCGACATCGAGTTCGGGCGCGTCGCTGGGGTTGCCAAGAGCGCGGTCGGTGCGAAGCCAGTCGAGGAACGTCTCGCGATCATGCTCGGAGAGGGTTGGGAGATCGCGCCAGGGGCCTTCCCCGGCGGTCGCGACGCCGTGGGAGGGGGGCATGACCCGTTCGCGCACCATCGCCTCGATCATGGAGGCACGCCCCTTGATCGCGGCGACGCTCGTCATGCTGAAGGGGGCCGAGCCTCCCGTGCGATGGCAGGTCACGCAACTCCGCGCGACGATCGGGGCGATGTTCGCGTAGTAGGTCAACGGCGTGTCGACGGGCGCCTCTCGCGTTGCGTCGGGAAGATCGAGGAGGCATCCCGCGGCCCATGTCGCGGGATACTCCGGGGCGCGCCCCTCGAGCACGGCCTCGATGGCGGGGCGGAGAAACTCGCGGCTGGGCTGCTCGAGGGTCTCACCCACGCCGAACTGATCGTCGAACGCGCCGCGGTATCGCATAACGCCGTCGCGATCGAAGACGAAGATGTCGGTGGTGGTCCGAGCGCCCAGGGCGAGCGTGGCCCTGGCCTGCGGATCCATGATGATCTCGCCCCGATAGTCGTTCGTCCGCGCCTGGCGCTTGAGGTCGAAGGGGGTGTCGGTGGGGATCGGGTCGAGTTGGACGAACTTCACGCCTCGATCGGCGAACTCGCGCGAGAGGGCGGCAAAGCGTGGGGCGTATTTCTGCGAGACGGGGCAGCCGAAACTCGTGATCGAGATCACGACGCATGGATTCGCCTTGACCGCTTCGGAAAGGTCAAAGGTCATGCCCGAGAGCGTGGGCATCGTGGGCATGGTCACGCGTCGCCCGACGCCGAGCGAGGCCGGATCATCGATCTTGGTGAGGCGCTCGAGTTGGCGCGCGGAGGCCTCGGCGGAGACGGTAGTGGCGGTGGTGGGGGGGGAGGTGGGGGAGGGTGATGGGGCGCTCTGGCCGCCCCGGCAGCCCACCACCGCGATCGCGGTGAAGATCGCGAGGGCTGTGGAGAGGCCCACACTCGTCCATTGGCGTGTGCATCCGTGAATCATGGTCGATGATACCGCGCCGGCGTGAGGCTCTCACGGCATCGGGGCCAACCCGCGTGTGTGGAACGGGACGTCCGCCATCGGTTCGGCTCTCGCGTTGAGCGTGCTCAGTCGCCGCCGTGGCGCAGCACGCCCGCGACGATCGTGTGTGTCACTCGGCCTCTCACCCTCCGCCCCGCGAAGGGCGTGTTCTTGCTTTTGCCGGGCATGGCTCTCGGATCGATCGTCCAGATCGCCTCGGGATCGATGATCGTGAGATCCGCCGGGCCACCGACCTCGAGGCGCCCGAGTCCCATCGCGTCCAGCCCGCAAAGTCTCGCCGGCTCGATCGTCATCAGCGCGATCAACCGTGGCCAGTCGATCATGCCCGTCGCCACGAGCGCCTCGGCATAGAGCGGGAGCGCCGTCTGCAGACCGATGATCCCGAACGCCGCCTCCTCGAACGGCACGTCCTTCTCGTGGAGGGCGTGCGGGGCGTGGTCGGTGGCGAGGACGGTGATGGTGCCGTCAGCGACGCCCTCGCGGAGAGCCATCACGTCGCGCTCCTCGCGCAGTGGCGGATTCATCTTCGCTGAGGTGTTGTACCCGTCGCACGCCTCGTGCGTCAGGAGCAGGTGGTGGGGGGAGGCCTCGCCGCTGATCCGATCGCCGATCTCGGCGCGGACCCGCCGCAGGATCTCGACGGTGCCTCCGGACGAGACGTGTTGGACGTGGTACCTCGCGTGTGCGATGCCGCGGGCCAGTCGCACGTCGCGCTCGACGATCGATTCCTCCGCGAGGCGCGGCCATCCCCTGAGCCCGAGCCTCGTCGCCACGCTCCCCGCGTGCATCACGCTCCCGCGCGTCATCGACGGCTCCTGGGCGTGCTGCATCACGACGACGCCCAGGCGTGCGGCCTCCATGAGGACCTCCGCCATCACCTCGGTCGACGCGATCGCGTCGCCGTCGTCGGTGAACCCGACGACGCCCGCCTTCCGCATCGTCGCAAGATCCGCGATCTCTTCGCCCTTTCGGCCGCGCGTCGCCGCTCCGACGCAGAAGACCCGCGCCACACCCTCGGCCCGCGCGATCTCGCCGATGCTCTCGATCAACTCGGGCGTGTCGAGCGCGGGGACCGTGTTGGGCATGCAGCAGACGCTCGTGAACCCGCCGAAGACCGCGGCCTGGGTCCCACTCGAAATCGTCTCCTTGTGCTCGCCGCCGGGGACACGGAGGTGGACGTGCGGATCGATGAGTCCAGGGACGACGAGCCGTCCCTTGGCGTCGATGACGCGATCGGCATGCCCCCGATCCAACCCGACTTTCGTGTCTCTACCGCCCCCGATCGCCACAACCGTGCCCGTGGCGCCTCCGAGTGGACACGAGACAGCGACGTCGGCGATCTGGTCCATCCCCGAGGCCGGATCGATGACCCGCCCGCCTGCGATCAGTATCGTGCTCATGCCGATGACCAGCGTAGCGCGGCCCTTCCCCGATCTCGTGGCACAGGCGTCCGGCCCATGTCCCTCCATTCTCAGTCCATATCCCCCTTAGCACCGCGCCGCCGCGCTTTATCCGGTGGACCGACCTACGCTCATCGTCCTCTCCGGTCCGGGTCGAAAGGCCCGTGCCGCAGGACCACCGCGGGGTGTAGCGCAGCTTGGTTAGCGCGCTTGACTGGGGGTCAAGAGGTCGGGGGTTCGAATCCCCCCACCCCGATTCAAGTACGAACGCCCGCGAGAGGTTCTCACGGGCGTTTGTAATTGAATCTCTGTTCAACCACGTCGCACCCACGTTGTATGCGGTGTTGATGGTCGCCGAAGTGCGCGTCAACTTGGTTCTGGACGGCGTGGTTTGGACGTTGACGAGTGGGCGGCATGGATTCTCCACCCGGTTGCATCGCGCCGGGCGACCAACAGCACAACGCCATTGAACTCCGACACGATACGGCCGCTGTGATCGATTGTCGTCGATGTCGCGAGGTGCGCCCACGCGGCGTCATTCGAGATCGGCACGATGCGAATGTCGCGCAGGGTGTGCGTGAACGAGAGTTCTTTCGGAAAGCCCTCATACGCCCGAACGATTTCATCGGCGCTGCGGTATCGAGGCTCTCCGTCCTCGAGCCACACAAAGCGATCGTCGTCCGCGAGAACAGATCGGACGCCATCGAGGTCGCGCGCTTCAAAGGCTCGCTTCCAGCGATCCAGAAGATTCTGTACGTCGCGATCAATATCCACGGCGTTCGCGACCGGTGCCTGCTTCTCTCGACGTTCGCACCCGTGTACGAAGATCGCGACGAGCAGCAACGCGATGATTGTCCCCGCTCCAACGCTCTGTGCGCGCGTTCTCATTGGTGACCTCCCATGGATTCGAAGATGCCCGGCAGGTACTGCATCGCGTTGGCGATGTTGCCCTCGGTATCCTGAAACTTCATGACCGTGCCCACGCCCTGGATGAGAAACCCGGGCATCAGCACGCGTCCGCCGTGCTTGGCCACGCGGTCGGCAATGGCCTTCACATCCTGCACGCTGATGGAACACTCGAAGCCGCGCATACCCGAGCCGGTGAGTGGCTCGTGTCGCTGATGGAGCGCGCCTTCGACGCCGGGCTGGCCGGTCATGATCCGCCAGAATCCGGGCGGACCCCAGGGTTGGAACTTCCAGCCAAAGACCGCTTGGTAGAAGGTCATGGCTCGTTGGCAGTCGTCGGCGTGAATGGCGAAATGGCAGAGAGGATTCGGCATGGCATGAGTCTCCCGGAGTGGCGCGAAACGCGATGCAGCAAAGTAGCGGACTGATGCCATGACGACAAGGCGATATACTGTCAAACGATGTCGAGAAACCGACATGAGCCGTACGTTCGTTGCTTGGGACTCACGGTCCCCCCTGGACATCGCGTCGAGCCCCACACGCACGCCTGGCCACAACTGGTGTATGCCGTGCAAGGCGTCATCTCGATCGACGCCGGTGCCGGTTGCTGGGTGGTTCCACCAACGCGGGCGCTGTGGATCGCAGCGGGCGTGGATCATTCGCTCTCTATGAGGGGGCGTGTGGAGATGCAGACACTGTACTTTCGTCCGAACGCCGCTCCGAAAGTCCCTGATGCATGCTGTGTGATCGAAGTGCCCCCCCTGCTGCGAGAACTGATCGTGCACGTCGTTGCATCCGGAGGTCTGGACGGCACTTCGACGAGTGGTCGCGCCCTTTTCAGAGTACTCGTCGACCAACTGCGCGTGGTGCCGCAGCGTCCGCTGTCGTTGCCCTTGCCAAAGGACGCGCGGGCGAGGCGTGTCGCTGAGGGCGTTCTCTCGAATCCGGGCTCCTCGGTGTCGCTCGGAGCACTTGCACGGCGAAGCGGGGCGAGTTCCAGAACGATCGAACGGTCCTTTCTCTCCCAAACAGGAATGACGCTTGGCCGCTGGCGTCAGCACGCCCGCCTGCACGAGGCGATCAGACTCCTCGGCGATGGTGGTCCCGTCACAACAGTCGCACGACAGGTCGGTTACAGGAGTCCGAGTGCTTTCGTCGCGGCGTTTCGCAAATGCTTCGGTCGAACGCCGGCGCAGTACTTTCACCGGACGCCATGAAGTTCAATGGGTCAAGCGACCCATGCCGCGACACAGTTGACGAGCCCAAGCCGCGTCCCACATCCGAACTCACTTCAAGAAAGGTTCTATTGGTGTACTGACACCATGATTCTGGCGACCGCGAGAGCGTCCGGCGCGCCCGCGGTACAACCAACCGTCACCTTCCTCCCCATTCTCGGCCGATGTCGTGGTTTCCTCCGCCGTGGGCGTCATCCGTCGGCCCCTCTGGGCCACCTGATGTGTGGTGATCGCACACGATCAGGATCGCGTCCAACATCTGCATTTACGGGGGGCACAAAGATGACGGCGACCTTCGGCCGTCGCCTCGTGCGAAGGTGTCGATTCACAGAGTCCGCTGGGCAGACCGGGAGCGTGTCACTCGGAGGCACCTGGCGGGGGCGCCGGTCGAGAACGATCGGGACCCGGCGCCCCGTTGGGAGTTCGAGGTGGCGACTCTCGTGCAGTGGGGGGGCGAGGGTTGCCACGCGAAGCCCGGCGTCAGTTGGTTCGGGCCAACCAGGTCGTGGCCCTCACGACAGGAGTAGATCCTGTCCGCATGCCGGTCGTGGCGAGATCGTGGACGATGTTGGTCGCTGATCGAGCGCCGGTCTCCATCGCGGGTTCGCACACGCAATCGGGCACGAGGCCGCCATTGTGTATCGTGCTGCTTGCGCGAAGTCGCGTCCCGTCGTCGGCATGGTTGGCGTCTCCACCTATACTCACGCACGCATGCCGGCGAGCGGCGCATCCTCGGTCTCGATGCAGCACTCCGTCTCCCCCTTTCGGGTCTTCGGGCTGGTGCTCGCCACCGTCTTCGCGGTCGAGTTCATCATCATGCTGCTCATCGCGATGCTTCCCGAGGCCTCGCAGGACAGTCTCTGGGCCTCGTTCCTGGATTCGTCGGTGCTGACGGCCACGCTCTGTCCGGTCCTGTGGCTGTTGGTCGTCAGGCCGCTGCGGGCCCTCGTCGCCGAGCGTGGGAACATTCTGAAGAAGACGCTCACGATCCAGGAAGAAGAGCGGGCGCGGGTCGCCCGCGATCTCCACGACGAACTGGGACAAGCCCAGGCGGTGCTGCTGCTAGGGGTCCGCGCCATCACCCGAGCCGAGACGCTCGAGGAGGCGAGGGAGCGTGCCGAGTGGCTCCTCGAGCCCGCGGCGAACGCGATGGACTCCACGCGACGCCTGGCGCGCGGGCTCTCGCCGGCGATCCTCTCCGACTTTGGTCTCGCCACCGCGATCCCGCGGCTGTGCGAGGACATCGCCCACGCGACCGAGATCGCCATCGAGTCCGATGTCTCTCTCGGCGACCATCGCTACGAGACACCCATCGAGATCGCCTGCTATCGCCTTGTGCAGGAGGCCGTCACCAACGCCGCGAAGCACTCGGGGTCGCGGACAATCTCGGTGGTGCTCGACCAGGCCGGCGGGCGCCTTCGCGTCCGCGTGCGAGACGAGGGCCGGGGGCTGCCTCGTGGGACGGGCCTCACCGAAGCGACGTCCACCCACGGCCTGGGCCTTTCCGGCATGCGCGAGCGCGTCGTGCTGCTCGGCGGCGAGTTCCGCGTGACCTCCAGCCCCGGCCGTGGGACCACGGTCGAGGCGTCCTTCCCCATCGGAGCCCACCAACCATGAGTCCGATCACGATCTTCATAGTCGACGATCACGCGATGGTCCGCAAGGGCCTGCGTCTCGCCCTCGAGTCCCAGCCCGACCTCAAGGTGGTGGGGGAGGCGGGGAACGTGCACGAGGCGATGGACGCCGCCGCGAGGACCATGCCCCAGATCATCACGCTCGACCTCACCATGCCCGGAGCCTCGGGCGTCTCGGCGATCGGGAAGATCCGCACGATGGTCCCCCAGGCCCGCATCATTGTCGTCTCGATGCACGACGACCCGGCGTATGTCCGAAGCGCGATCGCCATCGGCGCCTCGGGGTACGTCAACAAGAGCGCCGCCGACACCGAACTGATCTCGGCGATCCGGGCCGTCGCCAAAGGACGCGTCTTCGTGGATGTCGGCGACGCCGCCACGCTCGAGTCGATCCTCTCCTCGCCCGCGCCGTCCACCGCCGGGAAGTCGCCCGTGGACACGCTGAGCGAGCGCGAGCGTGAGGTCCTGCAGCAGGTCGCCAAGGGATACACCAACCAGCAGATCGCCGACGACATCGGGCTGAGCGTGAAGACGGTCGAGTCGTATCGCGCCCGCCTCATGAAGAAACTGGGTCTCAAGGAGCGGGCCGACCTCGTCCGCCTCGCCCTGGAGATGGGACTCCTCGAGACGTAGCGCGGCACCGTTCGCCCCCGGGCCCCGGCCCGCCCGCTAGACTCCCCGCCTATGGCGCGTCTCCACGAGCATCAGGGCAAAGCCATCCTCGCCAAGGCCGGCCTCCGCGTCCCGCGCGGCAAGGTCGCGCGCACCGCCGACGAGGCCCGCGCCGCCGCGACCGAGCTTGGCGTCGAGAAATCTGGAGTGATGGTCAAGGTCCAGGCGTGGACCACGGGCCGCGCCGCCGCGGGGGGGATCACGAAGGCGACGACCGCCGCCGCCGCCGCCGACGCCTCGTCGCGGATGCTCAGCATGTCCTTCGGGCGCTTCCCCGTGACCGAGGTGCTCATCGAGGAGTGCATCTCGATCGCCCGCGAGCTCTTCGTCTCGCTCGCCATCGACGAGGCCGCCCGCGCCCCGGTCATCCTTCTCTCCGCCACCGGCGGCAGCGGCGTCGAGGAGCGTGCCGACGCGACCTCGCGCGTCTCCTGCCACGTCGTCAAGGGGCCCAACCCCGATGAACTGAGGGCCGCGGTCGCGCGGCTGAATCTCCAGAGCGACGTGGCCCACGACGTCGAGCGCACCATCGTCCGTCTCTTCGAGATCGCCAGGTCCAACGACGCCCGCTCGCTCGAGATCAACCCTCTCGCGATCACGCCCACCGGCGAGATCATCGCCGCCGACTGCCGCATCACCATCGACGACTACGCCGTGGCCCGCCACCACGACCTGGGCATCGAGATCGCCCGCGAGCTCGACCATCCGCCCACCGCCCTCGAGCGCGTCGCCTACACCGTCGAGCAGCAGGACCACCGCGGGACGTTCTTCTTCGCCCAGATGAATGCAGAGGCGACGCCGGGCGGCAAGGGCCTTATCGGCTTCCACGGCGCCGGCGGCGGGGGCTCGATGATGTCCATGGACGCCATCACCACGGAAGGTTTCACCATCGCCAACTTCTGCGACACCAGCGGCAACCCCTCGCCCGCCAAGGTCTACCGCGCCGCCCGCGTCATCCTCTCCCAGCCCGGCCTCGTCGGCTACTTCGGCTCGGGCTCGGGCGTCGCCAACCAGGAGCAGTTCTGGTCGGCGTACGGCCTGGCGAAGGCCTTCTGGGAGCTCGAGCTCACGATCCCCGCGGTCGTCCGCCTGGGCGGCAACACCGAGGACCGCGCCGTCGAGATCCTGCGGTCGTCCTGCAAGGACCTCCCCGCGGTCGTCGAGGGATATACAAAGAACGACACGCCCAGGGCCATCGCCTCGCGCTTCGCGACGCTCGTCGAGGAGCATGTCGCGAGAAACGGCGCGAAGGCCGCCTGGCAACCGCGCGAGCCGCGCCGCCCCGCGTTCGTCGGCTCGACTCACGCCGTGTCGTTTGAGATCAAGGCCGGTGGGGGCGGCACCGTGTGGATCGACCTCGACGCGTGGAGGACCAACGCCCGCGCCATCATCGCGCGGTCGAACGGGCTGCTCAAGGACGACGACGGCCGCCCGGCCCTCGCCGTGCCCCCGGCCGAGTTCGCCGCCAAGGACAGCGACCTGATCGCCGCCGAGGTCGAGTGCCGCCGCGACGGCGTCCCGGGGCTCTTCGTGGTCCTCGACATGCCCGCGTTGGAGTAGTGCGCCCTAGCCCGTGCCTGGGCGCCCCCACGCGACGCGGCTGTGGTCGTCGGGTTTCGGGCGTCGAGAGGGGGGCGCGGTGTCGAGGTCGAGACCCGTCGGCGAGCGCACCCGTCGGCCCTCTGGGCCCACCCCGGGGGCCACCGAGGGATGACCAAAGAGGCCGGGCCTGCCCACGCGGCCCGCCCTAGTCACCCAAGAACGCGCAACCGTGGCCGATTTCGGCCCCCGTTCGCCCATGTTGGCCGTCTGGACGTACGAAACATCCGAAACAGCCGAAAAATGTTCCGCTCCGTCGAAGAAATGGAGCGCCGGATCGATCGAGCGGAGCGCACCGTCGATGATGTGGAGCGCCACCACGATGGAACGGGAGAAAGGGAGGAGGGATGCGGGCTACTTCGTGAGGTCGAACCGGTCGAGGTTCATCACCTTGTCCCACGCCGCGACGAAGTCCTTCACGAACTTCGCCTGCGCGTCGGCACAGGCGTAGACCTCGGCGATCGCCCGCAACTGGGAGTTCGAGCCGAAGACCAGGTCCACGCGCGTGCCGGTCCACCTCGTCTCGCCGCTGGCGCGATCGCGGCCGATGAAGACGTCCGCGTCGTGCGGGCTGGGCGACCAGGTCGTCTCCATGTCGAGCAGGTTCACGAAGAAGTCGTTGGTGAGCACGCCCGGGCGCTTCGTGAAGACGCCGTGCGATGGAGCACCCGCGTTCGCCCCCAGCACGCGCAGGCCGCCGACCAGGACCGTCATCTCCGGGGCCGTCAGCGTGAGCAGTTGGGCCTTGTCGATGAGCAGGTGCTCCGCCGGGAGAGAGAACCTCTTCTTCTGGAAGTTGCGGAAGCCGTCGGCGACGGGCTCGAGCACCTCGAACGACGCCGCGTCGGTCTGGGCCTGCGTCGCGTCCGTGCGCCCGGGCGTGAAGGGGACTTTGGTGTCGGCCCCGGCCTTCCTCGCCGCCTGCTCCACCGCGGCGCACCCGCCCAGGACGATCAGGTCCGCGAGCGAGACCCTCTTCCCGCCGCTCGCCGACGAGTTGAACGCGTCGCGCACACCCCCGAGGGCCTTGAGGACCCTCGCGAGTGTCGCCGGGTTGTTCGCCTCCCAGTCCTTCATGGGCGCGAGGCGGATACGGGCGCCGTTGGCCCCGCCGCGCCGGTCCGAGCCGCGGAAGGTCGAGGCCGAGGCCCACGCCGTCGAGACGAGATCGGCGATGGAGAGACCCGTCGCGAGGATCATTGATTTCAGCGACGCGATGTCCGTGTCGTCCACGAGCGGATGGTCGCACGCCGGAATCGGGTCCTGCCAGATCAGATCCTCCTCGGGCACCTCGGGCCCGAGGTAGCGCGACTTGGGCCCCATGTCGCGGTGCGTCAGCTTGAACCACGCCCGCGCGAAGGCGTCGGCGAACTGGTCGGGATGGTCCTTGAATCGGCGCGAGATCTTCTCGTACGCCGGGTCGAAGCGCAGGGAGAGGTCCGTCGTGAGCATCGTCGGGGCGTGCTTCTTCGAGGGATCGTGCGCGTCGGGAACGGTCCCCGCGCCCGCGTTGCCCTTGGGCCGCCACTGGTGCGCCCCCGCCGGGCTCTTGGTGAGTTCCCACTCGTAGTCGAAGAGGTGATGGAAGTAGTCGTGGTTCCACTTTGTCGGCGTGGTGGTCCACGTGACCTCCAGCCCGCTGGTGATCGAGTCGCCGGCCTTGCCGGACTTGTGCGCGCTCCTCCAGCCCAGGCCCTGCTCCTCCAGCCCCGCGCCCTCGGGCTCGGCCGCGAGGAGTCTCGCGTCGCCCGCGCCGTGGCACTTGCCGAAGGTGTGCCCGCCGGCGATCAGCGCCACGGTCTCCTCGTCGTTCATCGCCATGCGCGCGAAGGTCTCGCGGATGTCCTGCGCCGCGGCCACCGGGTCGGGATTGCCGTTGGGGCCCTCGGGGTTGACGTAGATCAGGCCCATCTGCACCGCGGCGAGCGGGTTCTCCAGGTCGCGCGTCCCCGAGTACCGCTCGTCGCCGAGCCAGGTCGTCTCCGCGCCCCAGTAGATGTCCTGCTCGGGCTCCCAGATGTCCTCGCGACCGCCGCCGAAGCCGAAGGTCTTGAACCCCATCGACTCGAGGGCGACGTTGCCGGCGAGGATCATGAGGTCGGCCCACGAGAGCTTCTTCCCGTATTTCTGCTTGATCGGCCAGAGCAGGCGGCGCGCCTTGTCGAGGTTCACGTTGTCGGGCCAGCTGTTGAGCGGCGCGAAGCGCTGGCTCCCGCGGCCGCCGCCGCCGCGGCCGTCGCCGATGCGGTAGGTCCCCGCGCTGTGCCACGCCATGCGGATGAAGAGCGGGCCGTAGTGCCCGAAGTCGGCCGGCCACCACTCCTTCGAGTCGGTCATCAGCGCCGTGAGGTCACGCTTGACCGCCGCGAGATCGAGCGTCTCGAACTCCTTGGCGTAGTCGAACCCCTCGCCCATCGGGTCGGCCATGCCCGAGTGCTGGTGCAAGACGTCCACGCTCAACTGGTTCGGCCACCACTGGCGGTTCGTCGTGCCCTTGGTCCCGTGCCCGAACGGACATTTGCTCACGGTCGTCATCGATCGTCCTTTCCGTCACACGACGAGTCAACGCCCCGTCGCGATTGTTCTTGGCGAGCCCCGGCCCGGTCGGCCGGACGTCCTAGCCTAGGGATTCAGTGGCCGAAAGGAGACCATCCGTTCCCGCGATTGGGTCGGGATCGCCGCGTCTCGGGGCGATCAGACCGGCGTTCTACCGCCGAACGCGATATGCGATTCGAACACAACTCGCCCGCGATCGAGATGGCGGGCCGTGGTGAAGGGCGTGACGTGGATGATGTCGTCAATGGCCGCAGAGGTATGCGCCGCCCTCCTCCGTAACGATGCGCTCCACCAAGAGGTACGGACACTTGTTCGAGAAGTACGAGGCACCCCATGAAGTACCACACCGACTATGACCTTGTGGCGGAGGCGCTCGCGGATGAAGCCTCATTCGATTGCATCATGTACATCCAATGCGAGCAACGGGCACTCCGCATCATCGGCGTCGATGAAGAGGTGCTCCGCGAAGCGGCAGAACTCCACCCCGGAGCCGATAGGGAACTCGTCCGGGCATTCTTCACCTACCGGCCTGATGCGAACCCCGATCCCGGCTGAGCCGGTGTGGTTCGCGGATTCGCCATACGATACCCCTATGGCGAATCCGCTACAGGTTGAAGGGGCATGGAGACTCGGATGGCACTGGACGTTCATACGACTTCCAGCGTGTTCCTTGGCTATGACCAGAACGGGCGGGCGCAGTTCGACACCACCCGTTCCCCTCTGGGTGAACTCATCTATCAGTTGAAGTACGCGAACCAGCCCCAAGCGGCGGATCAGGTTGCAGCAACGATGGCATCGTTCTTCGCCGACAAGCCGGTAGTCCTGTCCCGAATCGGGTTGGTGGTCCCTATGCCAGCATCCACTCACCGGGCTGTTCAGCCCGTGAGCACGATTGCAGCAAAGTTGGCCCAGCAACTTCGTAGACCCTTCTCAGATACCGCCATTCGGAAGACGAAGTAAACCCCGACTCTCAAGAGCATCACGGACCTTGCGCAGCGTCGTGAAGTTCTGGACGGAGCATTCGAGGGCGATCTCGCACAACTCAACGGCAAAGGTGTTCTACTCGTGGACGATCTATACCGCTGTGGTTCAACTGCGAACGCTGTAACCCTCGCTCTCATTGCGGCGGGCGCGTCGCCCGTCTACTTCCTTGCCGCCACTCGCACGAGGAGCAATACATGACTTCCGTGTTCATTGGAGGCTCGCGTCGGCTCGGTCGAATGAATCCCGAGTTGGCTCAGCGCCTCAACAACATCATGGACAAGCGGCTCTGCGTCCTCGTGGGCGATGCCAACGGGTTTGACCGCGCCGCACAAGCATACCTTGCGGACAACGGATACCGCGAGGTTCTCGTCTATTGCACGGCTAGCGAGGCCCGGAACAACGTAGGCGACTGGCCCATTCATGCAGTCGCGTATGAAGGGAAAGACCGTGGCTTGGAGTTCTATACCGCGAAAGACGACGCGATGCTCCGCGACGCCGACTATGGGTTGTTCGCGTGGGATGGAAAGAGCAAAGGCACTCTTCGCAACGTGCGGATGATGGCGGAGCGGCAACGCCCGTCTTCGATCTACGTCTCTCCGCTCCGCCAGTTTGTCACCGTGCGAACCCCCGACGACGCCGCGAAACTCTCGCGGGATATGGACAAACAAGCCGGATTGCAGGAAGAACTGTTCTCCGATTCGTGGCGAGAGACAGCACCGATGGGCAACGGATGCTCAAACAGGTCGCATTGAACAAGCAGAGAGGCTTGCGTTACGCTCCTCAACTCGGACGCGAGGCGATGGTGTAGGTTCCATCGGGTGCGTGAATCTCGAACGGCCCATCGTGGGGAATCCGCTTCGCACTCTCGGGCATCTTGTCCAGCGTAACGAGTAAGAGTCGTCCGAACTGTGTGATGTCACCGGGTTTCAACGGTGGTTGCTCGGTGTCGTCCTCCTCAACGCTAACTGCCTCACTGGGCAGGATCACCGAGCGGACGTACTGCGAGAGGCGGTACATGGCAAGCATCCCGCCGTAGTCCTGCCAATGGACACGCTGGCTGGGAAGTTTGGCGGTGTCCAATCGCGCGATGCCGGGAACGTCGAATGTCTTGTTTAGACAGTCAGGGTCGATCGACCAATGTGGGCGGAAGGGTTGGTGGGCGTAGGAGTTTCGCACCAACCGAGCAATCTCGAAAGCCGCTTGAACCCCCGTATCCGTGTGCTCTCGTGGTTTGCCGAGAACATCCTTCATCGCTTGAACGATCTGGAGCGCCAGCGTGTACGTTACTGTGTGTTCAAGTACGGCTGCGGCTTCATCCGCTTCATCGTTGGAGAGCCGGAGTTCGCTTCCCTTGACTGTCTTCTTTCCGAACGTGAAGGTGACGGGCACCGTCAACGGTTGGTTGCCCAGAGAACACGCGGTACGCACCGCCACCATCAAACGGAACTGAAGTTCCGCTCGCTTCAACAACCCCGCGTGCTCGCTCGCGCTCAAGACGGCCATGCAGGATCGTAACGGGTGCGGCTCGGAGGGAGATGTAGCCACCGTGTAGCCACGGCGCTTCAGCGTGCCGCACGTCCCAATAAAAACGCCCCCGGCATCGTGCCAGAGGCGTTTTCAAGCGAGGCGGACGGGACTCGAACCCGCAACCACCGGATCGACAGTCAACGAGGGGATGCGCCCAACCATCGGGAAAACGCGGACTTACGCGACATCCCGCCCGCCCCAGCAGCGCCGGAAGCAGCGCTCGGGGCCGAATCCCCCCTGCCGCCCGACCTGGCAGCCGTCGTCGCGGCATGGCCGGCGCTCCCGCCCGCCGTCCGCGCGGGCATCGCGGCGATGGTGCAGGCGTCGGCCAGCCCCCGCTGACCGTGGCGGATCGAGACGCACCTGGCAACGCCCGCGAGGGCCGGGCATCCTGGCGTCTACGTCTACGGAAACGCCGCTGGTGCCGCTGGAGCCAGGTATCTGTAGACGTAGACGCCCAAGCGGACGCGTAGGTACTTGGAGAAAAACGGGTCGAACGCGATGCCTACGGGAACAGCCGCGGGTCCAATCAGAGTTTGTTGAGTGCAGCCGAGGATGCGTGGCGGCCTTGCGAGCCCAAGTCGCCCGGCACACTGGCGACGTGACGTGCCTACCGCGGCGACCCAGTCCCACCCCACCGCGCCCGGTTCGAGTTCCATCCCCTTCCGACCGCATCAATTCCACGACCGTCGCCCGAGCGGTTCAGTACGGAAACGCCTCGGGTACTATTCAAACCCTGGTGGGCGCAAGGTCGGCCTCAACTGCACCAACCCGGGAAATGGTCCGCCGGTTCGCACCACTCGTGGGAGGAGCGATGAGTACAGAGCGCGCTAGCCGTCACAGCAAACTGGAGCAAGAGATTCGGAGCATCCTCAGCCCATTGATGGAGATGGACACCAGCCCGGATGGCAAAGCTCACCGCGACACTGCCCGATGGGTCGCAGACCACCTGTCGAAACTCGGGTTTACTGCTGCACTGAAAGGCGATTCGGCAACGCCTCTCATCGTGGCACATCGTCCGGCGACGCAAGCGAGTCGCGGCCACATCGTGATGTTCGGGCACTATGACGTCGACCACATCGAGCCCGGTTGGACCACCGAGCCCCTGCGGCTGGTTGAGATCGATCGTCGCTGGTACGGTTTGGGGGTTGCCGACAACAAGGGCGCGCTGGCGTCGCGCCTGGTATCGATGCGATATGTCACTGAGGCTCCCGCCATCACCTGGATCATCCAGGGCGAGGAGGAGTCCGGATCTGGCGTACTCCGAGAATGGATTCGGACGTCCGGGCTGCCGCAAGCCGACTGGTACCTCGAAGAAAACGGATGGTCTCGCCCCGACGGTGTTCAGCGCGTGCTCGCGTGCCAACCCACAGTTGACGGGTGCCGGCCCCTCGACTCGGGCATTGAGGACCGGTTGGTAGCCAGCCTCGCAGCAGGATGGCCGCAGCGCGAGATCGAGGCACGCTTCATGAACAAGCACTTTGTGCCTGGCGGGTGCGCGTTCCAAACTGCGATCCCGCACGGTGGGCGATATCTCGGCATCGGCACCAACGATGGCCTCACCCGAATCCACGCACCCAACGAGTCGATTCCCATCGATGGCGCCGTGCTACACGCGGTTAGCCTTGCCGACTTCACTGCTGCCGTGGCGCGCGGTTCGATTCATCCATGAGCCTGCACAATTCCATCAACGTCGTCCTTGGCGTCGTGCTCACGAATCGGACCGCTGAGTTTGAACGCCTCCTTACATCGCTCGCACCCGTTGCAGATGATCCGCATCTGCACCTTGTGGTGCTCGACAATTCCGACCACCCCTCTACCACTGATTCCGCGGCCCTCGAAACCGATGGATGGCCGATCTCGGGCATCCGCTGCCGCACAAGATCGGATTCACCTCGTTCGCCGTTGCATATCGCCCGGCCGCAACTCGCTAAAGCCATAGCGAGCTCGTGCTCGATCCTCGCAGCGCCAATGCTCATCTGGTCGCTCGACGACGATCTTACCTTTGAAGAACTGGACTTGGTGGGAGGCCATCCCACGCTACGAAATGTCGCCCGCGATCGGATCACACAGGTACGACGCCTGTTCGCCGACAATCCAGAGTGGGATGTGCTGATAGGCGGGTTTACTGGCGATCCGCCGGTCCGTCCTGAGTCCGTCATCGCGGCACAACTCAGTGACGCTCGATTCAATCTCAATCGTGCGATGGCGCTGCGCCCTGACGCCGCATGGCCGAGGCACGACTCGCCGCGACGGCGCGTCGATGACTACTACGACCTCACGGAGCTCTACCCCCTTGAACAGGTACTGTGCCCGTTGCCCTGGACTCCTCGCGCCGGCACCCGGAGCGACTTTGAGACGGTTGCCGCCTCGCTCCTAGAAGCAGTCGCCGCGATCCCACAGGGCAGAGCACCGTTCAGGCCACTGCTCCCGCTCCACTCAGGTCTATTCCGCGAGTCGCAGCGCCCGAACTGCGGTGGCAACGCCGTGTTTCGACGGTTGGAGGACCTGTTCAACCATCCGTATCCGGCAATGCCCGTTGGAGACACGTACTCACGACGCGGCGATATGATTGGTATGAACCTCCTCAGGCATCGCTTCGGCCTGAAGATTGCAGAAGGACCGCTCACGCTCCATCACGACCGGACGTTTCAGCCCCGTATTGGCAATGGGGAGTCCGTCTTGCTCGCCGACTTTGTTGGCGTGCTCGTTTCTCGATATGTTTCGAGCAGGTCGGATCAACGGCCGATCAACTCGCTGTCGGACTTCGTGTTGCAACGGGCCTCACGCCTTCGAGCCGCTCTGACCCAGGCCCGCGATACCGCTGCGGAGATCTCGACTGTTCTGCACTCTGTTCCCGCCTTCTGGTCAGTATCAGCTCGGATCGACGCCTCGCTCAACCGCGCCAAAGCGGAAATGTGCGGCCTCGCCGAGGCGCTCACGACACTGCTAGTTTCGGATGAAGTAAGCCGGATGTCAGAGCTCACACTTCACGCCGAGGCATTCACCTATGCCGAATCGCTCATGCGCGACCCACTGAACCCAGGACTCCTGACGCCGGTGGCGCCTACTTGCGCCCAAAGCGGCGCGTGACACATTGCCGTCTGGAGTCGAAATGCAGCCACCTCGGCTTCGACTGCTCTGTGACTCGAACCCGATGTGCTTCGGCTCCACGACCGCCTTGCTATCGGTGCTCGATGCGCTGGATGCCGATTCCTGGGCGCTGTCACATGGTATCACCGCCGAATTGCTTGATGTAGACCCGGCCGTCCACCGAGTGATCCACGCAAACGTGAAGGCGCCCGCTGAGGTGGCATCGGCGCTTGCCGAAGTCGATGTCGACGCGGTTCTCGTCGTCAGCAATCACTCCTGTCTGGACCTCTACTTGTCCATGGGTCTGCCGCTGTTCTACGTGGACATTCTCTACTGGATGGGCGGTCCGAAGAACCACTCCTTCTGGCAACACGCAGAGTCGGCATTCGCCCAGCGATTCCCGGGCATCGAGGATGTTGCGCTCCGAGCCACATGCCCCCCGTGCCTTGTCGGCCCCTTGATCCGCAGACTGCCAGGGCCCCGGCGACAGAGCGAAGGCACACTTGCTCAATTGGGAGGCGGTCGCTCCAAATGGGTGATTCCGGGAAGCAACTCGCACTACGCCCGTTTTATGGCGGATTGCATCAGTGACCTGAAGGACCTTCCTACGCCTCTACGCATTTGCAGCGGGTCGGAGGCCATTCAGTCCATTGGCGGCAATCACCCGATCCGCCAACGCGCCGAACTATCGACTCTCCCGCACCCCGCCATGATGGATGTGCTGTCAGGCAGTTCGCTCTACATCACGTCGCCCGGCCTCAACGCCGTGTTCGAAGGCCTGTATCTCCGCAAGCCCATGCTATTCCTGCCTCCACAGAACGCAACGCAAGTGCTTCAACTGAGCGTGTACGAGCGCATGGGCCTGGTATCCACCGGCATCAACCTGCCGGACCTCATCGATGGCTTCCCGACCGCCTTCGAGTCTTTATCTGAGGCCGATCTTACCGCAGCGGTGGTCGCGCACTTGCCGTCGCTCGCCGCTCCGACATGTCGCCGAAGGATCATCGAGCACATTGAGCAACAGCGGCGGGAGTGGCCGTCCCGACAAGGCGCGCGGGACGCATTTGCTGGATACCTCGGCGTGCCCGGTGGCCCGGACGTTGCGCAGGCGATCCTGAGATGGTGGGATCGATTGTGGATGTGAGCGTGATCATCCCCACGAGGCTCACGAGACCCGACCTGCTCGGAGAGGCCGTCGCATCGGTGATTCGCCAGGCCCGCCTGCCGGCGGAACTGATCGTGGTCATCGACTCCGGCGTCGCAAGCGCCGAGTCGATTGCTTCGCGGCTACCTCTCAGCAGCGCCATTGCGACTCGGTTCCTGTTCACTGGTATCCCGGAGGGTGCAGGCGTATCCACCGCTCGTAATCTGGGTGCCAGCGCCGCCACCGGCACACATCTTGCTTTCCTCGATGACGACGACTACTGGCTGCCGGGCATGCTCGATTACTTCGCGCCCTCGGCGCCCGATGTCGGCCTCTCCGCTTTCTTCAAGCATCAACTGGATGGAACCCTGGTGCCCGAGAAAGTTCCGCCGGCACATCTGCATCCACGAAAGTTCCTGGTGTGCAATCCGGGCCTGCGCGGCAGCAATCTGCTCATTCGGCGAGACCTATTCCATGATGTCGGCGGCTTCGCGCCGGATCTTCCCGCACTGAACGATCTCGACTTTGGTATCCGTCTCTCGACCAAGCGCCCGGCGCAGTATGTGCGAGCATGCGATCCACGAGTCGTGATTCGTTCTCACCGCGGCAGCCGCCTGACCCATCACGGCTCCTCTGCAATCGCCGACGGGGTGAGCCGGTTTTGGCGGCGATACGCGATGCAGATGACACCACGAGAGCGAAGTCAGTTCTGGGTGCGCGCAGGCTCGCTCTGGGGGCTCACGCCACCTCCCGATACGATGGAGGCACGCGCGTGATCCCGGACGTGAGCCTCGCATGACGACCGCCCTGCCACATCAACTTCTCCACTTTGCCGAACAGTGGCTGAGCGCCTGCGATTCAACGCTGTTGTGGCTCATCGGCGAGCCAGGCTCGGGCAAGTCCACACTCCTGCGCGCCTGCAGCATCGTGCGCCCCACGCGCCGCACGGTTGAACTGGGCGCTATTTGCACAGCAACCCAGGCATTCTCGGCCAAGGACGGTGGGCTTCGCCGCCTTGGACGCATCGCTGAACTGGTCCGCGAAGACGCTCTTGCACAGGGACACCCCACCATCGTCGCCGCATGCTCCATCCCGCCGATGCTCGTTGGCCCGCGCAGTCGCGAGACGGTGTTCGTTCTCATTCCACCGGAGGATCAGGTTCAGAAACAGCGCCACCAGCGACCCGCCCGAAACTCGCCCTCAGCAGACGAACACGAGGCTGCGTACCACCTGGGCATCGTGGCCGAGTTGAGCGCGATGCCCCATGTTCGGAAACTGCACCCGCCGTTTCTGCCTGCATTGCTCGGCACGGACGCGGCGGGCGAGACCTCTCCCACCGACCTTCCGAGAATCCCCCTCGCCGGGGCTGGAGACTGATCGATGCCCCCGCGTCCCCCCCGCCCCCTCATCGCCGTCGTCGGTTCCGCTCGTGAGTCCCCGGAGGAGGTCAAGGCCGCCGAGGAAATCGGGAGGCTGTTGATCGACGGCGGCGTGAGGATCATCTGCGGCGGCCTCGGTGGTGTCATGGCTGGCGTCTGCCGTGGCGCGGCCGCGTCTCCGCATTGGGATGACGGCTCAGTAATCGGCGTTGTGCCCACGTATGACCTGGCGAGCGGAAACCCGTGGTTGGGTACGACCATCGCGACAGGCATGGGGCACGGCCGCAACATCATGGTCGTCGCGTCGGCCCGGGTGGTCATCGCCATCGGAGGCCGCGCCGGCACGCTCACCGAAATCGCCCTGGCCTGGTCACTCGGAAAACCGGTGCTCGCCGTCGGCACCGAGCAAGGTTGGGCGTCGCGCCTGGCTGGCGCGAAGGTAGACGACCGCCGCGAGGACCACATTCATGGTCCACTGTCTCCCGCTGAGGCGGCCCGCTTGGCGATTTCGCTGAGTCAATCCAACCTCCCTCCCTCGCAGGAGTTCTGATGCCGTCCGCCCTTGTCCTCTGCTTTCACCGCGTCGTCCCGGATGCCGTGGCCGACGACTACTGGCCATGGGTCGAACGGGGATCTGCGGTTACTGTCTCTGGATTCGAGTCCATTCTGGATCACCTCGGCAAGACCCATCGCTGGATCGACGAACGAGAGGCTGCCGACCGCCTTGTGCGAGGGCGTGGCTCCGCGGATCGCACCTGCTGGATCACGTTCGACGACGGGTATCGTGACAATCTGGATGTCGCCGCTCCGATTCTGAAGGCACGTGGAATCTCTCCCACCCTGTTCATCAGCACGCGAGTGCTGCAGGCGGGTTTCAGGCTTCCTGTCGACCGCTGGTACTCGGCGCTCTTGTCCGCAAGGGCAAGTTCCAGCTCGCCATTCGCATCCCCCGAAGCACGCATGGCCTTGCTCGCCGGACTAACGAAACAGCGCTTCGTCCGGGCTCGCAAGCAGGAACAGGACATCTTGCTGCATGTGCTCATGTCGGAAATCGGATGCTCCGACTCACCTGATCCCCGCAATGAACGGACGATCGAGTACCTCCGTGCCGATGATCTTGATGCGCTGTGCGCACTCGGCTGCCCTTGCTCACCTGGCCGCCGCCGGCCTTGGCCGCCGCGCTTTGGATGCGGGCCGCGGCGTCACCGGTCATGGGCGTGCTGGACTGAGAACTCTGGGAACTGTTCGGCGACATGGAAACACTCCTTCAGACTGGGACCGTCGGCCCGCCTGCCGGCTCGCGCACACAGCGTGCTGGAGTCCGGCGATCGGTCGCCGGCGGGTCTCCAGGTTCAGGCTGCGAGTCGGTGGGCACTCAGCGCTCGAACGATCGCGGCTGCGGTCGGTCGTCGGCACCAGAGCAGCGGTTTGTGGATCTTCGAGCACAGACGGCGAGCGCCCTTGGTGTGGCCCGTCCGGGCCAGGCCGTGAAGGATGATGACGATCGCCACCTTTTCGTGATGGATCAGGTGCTCGAAGGCATTCAGGCTTGCATCCGAATCACGGGTCGGGCACCAGCGGAATCGGGTACGTGGGAAGGCCGCTTGCAATCGGGCCAGCTGATCGGGACGGCGATCACCCCCGACCAACAGAACCAGCCTTCCCGTGAGACTGTCTGCTACCTGGGATGGAATGGAATCGTGAGACGTAGACATTGAGTCGCTCCGTATGGGTGTGAATCTCGGGTCATCCACAGCGGATGACCGCCCACAGAGCCGCGGTGCTCTTGAGAGCCATGAGCCCATCGGGAGCTCTGACAGCGGCAAGGAATCGGATTGGAACGGTCGAAACGCATCGTCAGGACGGGGACGCCTCCTTTTTCTCCCACTCGGGTTCGGTGGTACGACGGGCGATCTCCTCTCGGGTGCGCAGCACGCCGGGGAGGTCCATCTCCACGCCGGGTTGTTTGACGCTCAGAAAGTGAGCCTGGAACAGCCAGACGATCGCGTTGGTTACCGTTCGGCGCGGCGACATTCCCGCCGGGAGTGTGGGGCCATGACGGAGGTCGTCGTACGCGACCTTGGCCTCCTGCCGCACTCCAAGATCCGGATCGTTCGCAGCGACCTGATGCAAGATGCGGTGGCCGTTGCCTTCCGGGTTGACGCGAAGTTCCCTCGCGGCGCGGATGTATGCCCACCGCCAGTCGTCACTCGGTTCGAGCGGCGGGCCACCTTTGTCACGGGCCTTGAGCCTTTCCAGACAGTACTTCGCGAATCGGCTACGCAGTTCTGAGAGTTCATGGTCGTGCTCCTGTTCCCGGGAGGCCAGAGCGTGGAAGCCGCTCACCAGTTCTTGCGGGACCCAGGACCACGGCTCGGGGACGACCTGCGTTTTCCACGAATCAGTCCAGTATCGCATGTCCGGGGCGACGCCTGGGACCCGCAGTTCCCGGAGCGAGAGAAGTAATGGCCGCATGGCATCCCAGAGCGGGCCGATCTCAAGGAGAACGTTTACAGCGGCGTCGTACACAGGCCTCCACAAGAGCCGGAGTTTCGGGGAGCGATACCTCGGCCTCCAGGCAGCGGCGGCGGTACTGGTGATTTTCTTCTCAACGGCGTTCTGGAGGGGGGAGAACGTGGCACCGGTGCTCCTGTTCCTCCTGGCGTACCTCGTCGCATGCGGCATCGCGAGGTTCGCGGTGCTGGCACGCATCAAGGCTGGCGGCACCCAGATCCACTCGTACTACACCGGGATGCCCCGCATCATGCGTTGGACCGGCAGCATCAGCGAAGAGACGGTCAAGCGGATCGTCGAACCGATGCTCGTGTTCCTGGTCGGCGCATTGGTGCTCCAGGGCAATGTGCCGCTCGGCACCTACCTGATGCTCGCCGCCGGCGGCTTGTTCGCCTCGGTCAACCTCGCGGCCGGCTTCGATCGGACGCGTGCTCTCGATATGCACGACGCGTACCTCGACCAATGCAACACGGTGGAGCGGTTCCGCCAGATGCACGGGCAGTGACGCGGCATTCCTGAAAGGAGGAACACGTGGACATGCGTGAGAACATGGCCCGCACCAAGGAAATGCTGCTTGCCGAGTGGCGGCAAGGCCTTCACGAACTTGGCGCGGCACTCTACGGGCCTGGCACCGCGGCGCAGGCTCCCGAGTACGGCATGCCAAACACCAAGATGGCGATTGAAGTCGCGGAGGGGCAGCGTGCCGAGGATGCCGCCCCCGACAAGGAACCACGCTCGATCCTCGGCGAGCGGCTGGCACGGGCGGAACAGGCTCGCGAAGACCGCGGGCACGAACCGCCGCAGATGGAAAGGGAATGAGTCATGACAACGCTGTTTTGTCTTCTGATCCTGGGCTACGGAATCCGCAAGCTGGCAAAGGCCACGCCGGGCGCGGTCAAGTTCGGCCTGGAAAACCGCGAGGCGATTCGCGGCGGCGCGAGCGTGCTCAAGCGGATGCTCGGCAAGTGAAACAGGGCAGGGCGGGGAGGAATCGCCGCCCTTGCCATTCGGATTCAGAGGTCCGCCTTCGCGGAATGGAGGTAGTTGATGATCCCCTCGATTGACTGGCTTCCTGGCGATCCGCCACGACCCGTGCCGCCGCTGATGACGGCGCAGGAGGCTGCCCTCTATCTGCGTCTCACCGAAGAGGGCAGGGACATCGGAGACGCGCTGGCGTCATTGGAGTACCTGGTCAACTCGGGGCGCATCCGACCTTGTCGAGTTGGCCGGCACAATCGGTTCACACGAGAAGAACTCGCTCGCTTTATCCATGGGCAAACGGAGCAGTACACGGACAGATACAGTTTCGGGTCGAACCGCTCCATTGCGAAGCGCGTATCGGTCCGTGAAGGGGGCACCAATGACGATCAAGGTTGAACTCCACAAGCGGAACGTCAAGCTGCCGAGCGGCGGCAAGGCTCAGTACTGGACGCTCCGTTGGTGGGGCACCGACGGCCGGCGTTTCTCCGAGTCGATCGGGCGCGTTGGCAATGTCACCAAGAGCGAAGCCGAGTCGGCACGCCGCGAGAAGGAGCAGGCGATCGGCGGCGGTCGCATCAAGCGAAACCGTCCGAAGGAGATGACGCTCGCTGAGTACCTGGAGCTCGACCGCGAGGCGATCCGCGGAACGGTAAAGCTCAACACTGTGGAGAGCATCAGGCACTCCACGGCCCATGCCCTCAAGGCCTGGGGTGGCGCCACGAGGCTCACGAGTCTCGGCCGCGGGCACGTTGCTCGCCTCAAGACGTACCTGCTCGATGAGGCGAAAGTCTCAGAGACGACGGTTGGCAAGACCCTTCGGACTCTCAAGGCCATGCTCAACCGGGCCCTGAAGGATGGGCTCATCCACGAGAACCCGTTGGCCGGTGTGCGGATGCCGAAGGCCCAGTCGCGACCGAAGCGGATCTTCTCGCCAGACGAGACACGGGCGATGCGGACGGTCGCGTCGATGCTCTGGTGGAGGGTGTTCATCGCCCTCGGTGAGACGAGCGGCTTCCGCAAGGGGGAGCTCGTCAATCTGCACTGGCGGGATGTGGACTTCGAGGCTAAGACCGTTCGGGTCTCGGCGAAGCGAGCCGGCACGTTCACCGTCAAGGACCGCGGCGAGTTCCCGGTTCTCCCCTGGTCGGCGAAGAGCTACGAAGAGCGGACTGTGCCGTTGCCAGAGTCCACGATCCGGCTGCTCGCGAAGCTGCAGGCCGAAAGCGACGGCTCACCGTATGTATTCCTCTCGCTGGACCGACTCGCCAGGATGGCCGCCGTCATCGCGGCGAAGGACAAGCTCGGCCCCAACTACGAGCCGGCAAACAACATGAAGGCCCGGTTCGACCTGATTCAGAAGAACGCCCGCGCATTTCTGGCCAAGGAGCGGGGCGTCCCGGTGGACGAAGTCCCGTGGCCGCATGGGAGCCTGCACGACCTGCGGCGGACTTACGGCACTCGGATGGCCCGGGTGGTGCCGATGCATGTGCTTAAGGAGTACATGGGACACTCGAAGATCACCACGACGCAGGAGTACTACTTGGCCGCGGAGACACAAGACGCGGAGCGGGCTCGGGCAGCGATGGAAGCTCTGAGCAATCCAAACCGGACAACGCGGTCAGGACGCAATCAGGACGCAATCGGGCAAAACGAGGGTGTCGAAGGCCGAACGGACGAAGTCCAAAAACACCGCAAGCCCCGCAGATTGCGAGGCTTGCAGAAGCGAGGCGGACGGGACTCGAACCCGCAACCACCGGATCGACAGTCCGGGACTCTAACCAATTGAGCTACCGCCCCAACATGTTTCCCCGCGGGTTTCCGACGGGACGTTCACAGTAGTCTGCATTCCGCGTGGGTCAAGCCCGATGGCCGCGTGGGCGACGGGCTGGCGAGGATTTGGCCTAGTTCGCCGCCGGGAGTTTGACTCCCCCATCAGCGGGCTTTGCCTGGAGGCTCCACCAGTTGCCATCGACCCCGACCTTGCTCCCCGCCATCCACATCACGACGCAGGCCGTGAGCAGAAAGAGGACGGCCAGGGCCATCATCGCGACATGGACATCGAGCGAACTGCGACGGCTCGCTCGTGCGTTGGGCATCTGCATCCCGAACTGACTCATGCGATTCTCCTGTTCCGGGATGAGGGTTAGCGAAGCCGCGAGACGACCATATCGCCCGCGCGGACCGAGCCGCCAAGCGTCGTCTCGGCGACGGCGTACTGCAGGTCGGTGTTGCGGACCACGAGGTTCGCGATCCAGTTGCCGTCACGCACGACGTAGAACTTCATGTTCTCCGAGACGCCATTGTTCGTGCCGCACGTCAGCTTCACGAGCGTCTTGTTGGCGCCCGCGTCGTTGCGGACCTCGTCGACGCGTCCGGAGATGAGGGCGTTGGCCTCGAAGGGCTCGCTGCGGGCGCCGGTGCTGCCGGGGGTGCTCGCGGGGACCGCCGTCGCCGATGACGCGACCTGCTGCTGGGCCGAGGCGAGGCTCTCGCGGAGGGCGCGGATCGTCTGATCCTGGACCTCATTGCGGCTGAGCGCGTCGGAGAGGCGATCCTCGAGGGCCGCCAACTGCGTGCGATAGTTCAGTTCGTTCGCGCGGAGCATGCGGAGCTCGTCGTTGTTGGAGGTGAGCAGCGTGTTGGCGACCTTGATCTGGTCGCTGAGGTCCTTGATCTTCGCGATGACACTGTCGCGATCGGTCTGGGCCTTGGCGCGCTCGGTCTGGAGGTTGGCCATGTCCAGTTGCAGGTTGGCGATGTTCTCGTCCTTGCTCGCGATCTTCGACTCCAGGGCCGTGATCGTGTTGCGGAGTTCGGCCTGCTCGGTCTGCCACTGGGCGCTGCCCGCGGTGAGACTCGCCTCGGCCGCCTGCTTCGCCTGAAGGGCCGACTCATAGTCCGTGCGGATGCGATCCGTGTTCGCGGCATAGGCGATCACCAGCGCCGAAAGGAACACGCTCAACACCGTCGCGATCACCATCAAAATCTTGGCCAGTCCGGACACGGGATGCTCCTGACGTTAGAAGGATTCATCGGCGGGCACAACCGGTTGAACCACGCTCAACCCGTCGCCTGCACCTGCTTCGGCTCTTCGCACGGGCGGTCGGCCTCCTGCCGATCCAAAACTCCCGTGTTCCTCGCCGATCCTGCCACGCCTGCAACGCGAACCACGTCACGCCCGGCGCGTGCCACAAGAATACGGCGGCAGGGGGCTATCCGGCCAGGAACCGACTCCGGTTCCTCTCCACAGCCGACACACCACCCGCAGAACCTATGTACCAGACTTCCGTCCACCTGTCAATCAACCCCCAACCCATCCCCAACAGAGACCGCAAATCCGTGGGAATCTCATTCGGGAACGATCGACTAGGCCGGGATCACTTCACGATGTTCAGGATGCCCGTGGCCGCCGCCACGCGGACCCGTTCGTCATGGTCTCGCAGCATCTCCGCGAGCACGCCCAGATTCTCGCGATGCCGGGTCTCGCCATAGACCGACGCCACCTGCATACGGACCATGGGGCGATCGTCGGATCGGTATTGATCACCGATGAAGTCCCCCTCGTCGTTCCCGAGTTTGGCCAGGGTTGCCGCCCCGAGAAGGCGGATCTCCGGTGGCATGTCGTACGCGCTCTCGGTGCGCCTCTCGATCAGGGTGATGATCCCCGAGACGCTGCTGGTGTCCCTGAGCTGGCCGAGGATCTGCATCGAGAGCGCGGTCATCTCGAGGTCCTCGGGGGCGGCCGGGAAGAGAGCCGCCCGGATGCCCGCGAGTTCCGAGTCGTCCCCCAACTTGATAAGAGCCTCGGCGACCTGCATCTGGAAGAGACGCACCTCGGCCTCGGACGCGCGCGCCGGGACCTTGCCCACCGCGTCGCGGAGCATGCCTTGGGCCGAGCGATCGCCGATCTCGCCGAGGATGTACGCCGCGTGCGCGCGCAACTTGAGCGACTCCTCGCTCGCGAGCATTCCTGCGAGCGGCGATCGATCGACGGATTCGCCGCAGCGAACCATCGCGAAGATCGCCGCGGCCCGGACGAACTCCGATGGGTCGTTGAGGAGTGGTCGAATGTCGGGCATGGTCTCGCGGAGTCGCTCGCGTCCCGCGCCCATCGTCGCCACCGCGCGGACCGCGGCGCTCTCGTCCTTGGTGGCCTTGCGGATCACGTCGCTCGCGCGAGCCGGGACTTTGGTCAGCCCCTCGATCGCGTTGGCCCGCACCTGAGGATCGTCGTGGTCCGCCATTTCAACGAGCACGCCAACGGCCTGCTCACGCAACTGGTCGAGCGCCAGTCGGTCGTAGGTGGTGGAACGCAACGTCGCGAGCGCCGGGTCGGCCTTCAGGGGTGTCGGCCGTGGCTTGCCCGCACACCCCGACGCGGCCACGCAAGCGAGACCGACAATCATCGCCGTCATGCCCACGCCGCGGATTTGCATGCTGCTCATGGGACCACCATAGTGCCGCGGGAGACTATCGGTTCGCGCCAGGTGGTTTCGCGTGCCTGTGGCGTCCTGCGAACCCGATTCCAAATCCCAGGACCAGCCCCGCGAACGCGATCCAGCCCACGAGGTCGCCGATCCGTCCATACAGCGTCGGCCTTGTCGGCGGCGTGGTCTGTCCGTTCACGAATCCCGCCTGGTCCGCGAACGGCGACTTGATCGGTGACTTCGACCATCGCTCCGCGTCCGTGACGCGTCCCCGAGCATCGATCACACACGAGATCCCGGTGTTGGCCGAGCGGGCCATGCCGATGCCGAGTTCCACGCAGCGCCACCGGGCCTGTTGCAGGTGCTGGATCTTTCCGGCGAGCGACGGACCGAACCAGCCGTCGTTGGTGAGCGTGACGATCAGATCCGCCCGGCGTGTGCCGTTCGCGTTGTAGCACAATGCCCGGCACACACTCGCCACCGTCACCTCGAAACAGATCGGTGTGACGCATCGCACGGTCTCACCGTCCCGCGTGGCGATCGGAAAGACCGTCGGGTCGGTTCCAGCGCGGAGATCGAGCGACATCCCCGACGCCGCCACACTCTCCAACCACGAGCGGACCGCCGGCAGGTGCTCCAGATACGGCACGGTCTCGCCGAAGGGCGTGGGCTTCATCTTGTCGTACCGAAGCGAGGAGAGCGCCCCATGATCGACCATGAAGACGCTGTTGTACCGACCGCGGACCGACTGTTCGATCGAACCATCCTCGTGTACCCTGACGCTCAGGCCATCCAGATGCTCCTCGCCCACGAGCATGGGCACGCCGACGCGAGCCTGGAGGTGCAGGAGTGTGTCGGTGAACTCGCGGATGGGAATCCACTGGTCGGGTTGCCCATCACGTCCAGGGATGCGGCTTCGAATATCCTTCTTCTCGTACTCATCGACCGCGCTGGGCGTGAGCGTCGGTCCGGGCATCATCGTCTCGGGCCACACGATCAGGTCGGGGCGATCGAGATCTTTGAGACCGATCGACGCGTCCTGTGTCATATCCGCGAGATGTCGGAACTCCTCGATCTCGCTTGCCGACTCGCGGCCCCATTCCAGTTTGTTGCTCTGGGGCACGTTCGTCTGGATCAGCGAGACGCGGAGCGTTGGTCCTTGCTCGATCGGCGGACGACCGAGGTACGCCGCGACAAAGAGCGACGCGACACACACAACCGAAACGACGCCGGCGAGCCGTATGCGGGACGTGCTCGAGTGCAGATCCACGAGTGCCGCCGCGGGCACGCACGCCAGAAACGACACGCCATACACCCCGACGAACGCGCCCGCCGACGAGAGGACCTCCGACTCAATGAGCGGATGGGCGACAAAGGCCCAGGGATACCCCTTCATGAAGACCTCGCCTCGGAGGAACTCCACGCCGACCCACAGCAGTGGGAGGGTGATCGATGCGGGAAGTCGCGAGGTCCACGCGTAGCGGGAGCGTGTGAACGACTGCGCCGCCGCGACGAAGACTCCCGCCCACGCCGACTGCACGAGGCAGAGCGGGCCAAATCCGATCGCCGTTACGTCGAAGATCCACCACTCGGTCACGAGCCAGAAGGGCATCATCCCCGCGATCGTGCCAAGGACGTTCCATCGGACGGGCCCGTCGAGAAGGACGATCCGGAACATCGCGAAGGGAGCGAGAAACGCGAGCCACCAGATGTCGGCCGTGGGGAGCGCCAGCCACATCAACAGCCCGTGCAGAAGCGACCACATCGCCGCCCGGAAGAACACACGGCGTCGTGGTGGCGATATCGAGTCGCTCGCGAGCGCTTTCTCGGGGTTCTTCGGATTCTGGTCCTGGCCGGGCATCACTTGCCGGCGTAATCGATGATGCGGGCGAGTTCGCTGCGGAGTTGCCCGCGATGCACGACGCGATCCACAAGGCCCGATTTCTTCAGGAACTCGCTGCGCTGGAACCCCGCGGGGAGTTCCTGGCGGATCGTCTGCTGGATGACTCGTGGCCCGGCGAATCCGATCAACGCGTTCGGCTCGGCGAAGCACACATCGCCGAGCATCGCGAACGACGCCGTCACGCCGCCGGTGGTCGGATCGGTAAGGACGGAGATGAAGAGGCCGCCCGCGTCATCGAGTCGGGCCAGCGCCGCGCTCGACTTGGCCATCTGCATCAAGGACAGGCCGGATTCCTGCATCCGCGCGCCGCCCGAGCACGACACGACGATCAGGGGCAGGCCCGTCTTCGTCGCCTCCTCGATCGATCGAGTCACCGTCTCGCCCACGACCGAGCCCATCGAGCCCATCATGAACGTGAGGTCGAGGCAGCAGACCAGAGCCTCGCGGCCCTTGATGAAGAGCCGGCCGGCCTTCACCGCATCGATCGTCCCGGTTTTGATCTGTTCTGCCGTCAGCCGGTCCTTGTACGCTTTGAGGTCCTTGAACCCCAACGGGTCGCACGGGGCCAGTCCGGCGAAGAGTTCCACGAACGAATCGGGGTCGGCCAGTTGGCGGACACGCTCGGTGGCCGAGATGCGGAAGTGGAAGTCGCACTCCGGGCAGACATGGAGGTTGGCCTCCAGATGCCGGCGGTAGACCATCTTGGAGCACGACGGGCACCGGAGCCATAACCCCTCGGGGATCGCCGACCGCCGCGCCGGCCTGACCTCGTTCCACGAACGAGATGGGGCCGGGGCTGGGGGTTTGGACGTTGGGGCTTGGGCCATCAGTCGAGTCCTTCGGGAACCGCGTTGCGGCGAGTCGGGATTGTTGTCTTCGGCCATTGATCTGTCTCAGGACCAATAACCAAATCTTCACCCATACGCTAGGCAACCGTTCGGGCCGAGCGTTTCCTGCTCTTCAATCTCAATGGATCCACACTCAGCGTCAAATTGGATTCCGGTGCCCGCAAGAGGTCCCAGAACTGCACGGTGGGAATATCGCCCAGGATACAGGTCGCGGCCGCCCACGCGAGCGGCCGGAGGACGACGGCCACAGACCCCCTGGCGCCGGCTCGACCAGCCCCGCGACCGATCGCGGCAAGAAGGCGCTCGGTAGCGTCGGCGAGAGATTCGGCCTCGGGGAGCACCACCGAAGCGGGGTCGGCCTTCCACTTCCGATAGACGGCGTGATAGCGGGTCTGTGCCTCGGTTTCGAGCATTCCTTCCCACAGACCAAGGCCGATCTCGTGGAGCTCCTCGATAGGCTTCAGATCCACGCGATTCGGGCATGAATCGGCGACCAAACGGGCTGCCGCCACGCTCGCGTCGTCCTCGGCCGACAAAATCACGCGAGTGTCCACTCGCATTGCCGCCCCGATCCCGCGAAGGATCGGCTCGCTGGAGGGACACAACGGGATGTTGCTCAGGCCGGCGAAACGTCCCTGAGACTCCCAGAGGCAGTTACCGGTTCGGATGAGTTGCAGAATCAGGGGGATTGGCTCCGCCATGCGTTTCCGTCCATGGAAGGCGCGTGCTTCCGTTGCGAGGGGTCGAGGGCGTCCTGCCCTGACCGACAGGAAAGATCGTACCCAAGAACCATCCCGTCATCGGCGGGATTCGGTTGCGACATTCGAACGGAATGCGGCATATGTTAGGTATTTCGCATCGCCCGAATGGCTTCTTTCCGCACGGCCTGCCTTTGACCCATGACCGAGTTGCCACCGACAAGGATGTCGCAACCCGCTTCTCGGACTAGTTTTGCGTTTTTGGGGGAGAGGCCACCGTCCATTTCCAGGCGCTGTGTGGGGCGGAGCCTTGGGTGGATGGTCCTGGTCTTTTCGACGGTGGACTCGATGAAGGCCTGGCCGCTGAACCCCGGGTTGACGGACATAACGAGGATCAGGTCGGGAGATGACAAGGCGGGCAGGATCTGCTCGACCGGGGTCGGGGGGTTGATCGCCAGGCCGGCTTCGACGCCGAGGGCGTGCAGTCGTTCGACGTGACGTGGGACCTCGTTGGCCTCGATGACCTCGATGTGGAAGGTGATGCAGTTGGCCCCGGCCTTGGCGAAGGGCTCAAAGAACATCGCCGGGTCGGTCACCATCAAATGGACATCGAGGAAGACCTCGGGCATGGCCTTGCGAAGATCGCGGCAGAGATCCGGGCCCATCGTCAGGTTCGGGACAAAGTGCCCGTCCATCACGTCGAGGTGCAGAAGGTCGGCGCCGGCGCCGAGCACGTCCTCGCAATCCTCGGCGAGTCGAGCAAAGTCGCCCGATAGGACCGAGGGCGCGATCAGGGGTAGGCGAGGTGGAAGGGAGAGTTTCCAAGGCATCGGATCCAGTGTACGTGAGCCGGCGCGTGAAGCCGACACCACCGGCGGGTGTTCGCGCGATCCGGGGGTGTGTAGCATCCGTCACGAACGGAGGCCGTCCATGAATCACATCTCGAGTGGACCGAGTTACGACGCGACGCTGACGCGTCTCAAGGGCGTAGGGCAGGAGCACGTGCTCCGCTTCTATGAGACGCTCGATCCGGAAGAACGCCGGGTGCTTCTGGAACAGATCGAGCGCCTCGATGTCGAGTCGTTGCCTCGGCTGGTGGATGAGTATGTGAAGAACAAGCCGGCCGTCACGCTTCCGGCGAACGTCGAGCCCGCGCCGTATTTCCCGCATGATCACCTTTCGAAATCGAGGCCATGGGACCGTGACGCGATCCGTCGAAAGGGGCAGGACTTGATCGCGAGCGGGCGTGTCGCGGCGTTCGTAGTCGCGGGAGGGCAGGGGAGCCGACTGGGGTATGAAGGGCCCAAGGGCTGCTACCCGGCGACGCCGGTGACGAGCAAGAGCCTCTTTCAAGTCTTTGCCGAGCATCTCGTGGGCGCTCGCCAGCGTTGGGGTGTCGAGGTGCCGTGGTACATCATGACCAGCCCGCAGAACCACGAGCAGACGCTGGAGTTCTTCGAGACGCACACGTTCTTTGGGTTGTCACGCTCGAGCGTGAAGTTCTTTTCGCAGGGGGTGATGCCGTCGCTTGATATCGAAACCGGGCGCATGCTTCTCGCGACGACGAGCCAGGTGGCGACGAATCCCGATGGGCACGGCGGTTCGATCAAGGCGCTCGCGTCGTCTGGCGCGCTGGAGGACATGAAGAAGCGTGGCGTGGAGCACGTGAGTTACTTCCAGGTGGACAATCCGCTCGTGCGCGTGCTCGATCCCGTCTTTGTCGGGCTGCACGCGGTGTCGAGCGAGTCCTCCGGCGAGATGTCGTCGAAGATGATTCCCAAGGCCTATCCCGAGGAGAAGATGGGCGTGTTCTGCCGGATCGATGGCAAGGTCTGCGTTGTGGAGTATTCCGATCTTCCGATGTCGCTCCAGAAGGAGCGGCTGGGTGATGGTTCGCTGCGCTTCATCGCGGGCTCGATCGCGATCCACATGATCGCCGTGGAGTTCATCGATCGGCTCGCGCACGATCCCAGGTTCTCGCTGCCGTACCACCGGGCGGAGAAGAAGATCCCGTGCGTGGACATGGAGACGGGGAGGCCGGTGTCGCCGAACTCGAACAACGGCGTGAAACTCGAGCGATTCGTATTCGACGCGCTCCCGATGTGCACGCAGAGCATCGTGATGGAGGTCGATCGCGACGAGGAGTTCGCGCCGATCAAGAACGCCACGGGTGTGGACAGCGTCGAGAGCAGCAGGGCGATGCAGACGACACGTGCCGCCCGTTGGTTGGAGGCGTGCGGCGTTCGAGTCCCTCGGAAGGATGATGGGAGCGTCGATGGGGACATCGAGATCTCTCCCGCGACCGCGACATGTGCCGAGGAACTGATGAACGCGAAACTCCCGTCGGCGCTCGAGCGGGGCGCGAGGCTCGTGCTTTGAGCGATCGAACGCCGAGAGTGCCGGGTGTTTCGGGACGTTTCGGTGGGTTCCCGCGTGCTCTTGCCGAGCGGGCGAGACTCGACCGCTTCGGCGACGTGCCCGTGCTCCTTGCGCATCCGGATTGGGAGACGCCGACGCCGGTCATGCTCTGGCTCCACGGGCGGACGGTCTCCAAGGAACTCGACCCGGGGAGGTACCTTCGGTGGATCCGTGCCGGGATCGCCGCGTGCGCCATCGACCTTCCCGGACATGGCGAACGCGTGGACGCGGGGCTGCAATCGCCTACGCGAACGCTCGACATCATCGAGCACGCGGTGGGGGAGATTGATCGAGTTGTGGAGGCGCTCGCCGATCCGCGATTCGCCAGCGTCTTCGATCTCGATCGCGTGGGACTCGGCGGGATGTCCGCGGGCGGCATGGTGACGCTGCGACGATTGTGCGACTCGCATTCATTCTCGTGTGCCGCGGTCGAATCGACGACGGGTTGGCTCGGGGAGATGTACCGGGCCGCCGGGCTCGAAGGGTGGCGAGGCACGCACGCGCCCGAGCGGATCGCCGAGGTCGATCCCATGGAGCGGCTGGATTCGTTCCGACCGATCCCGCTGCTCGTGCTGCACAGCGAGGGCGATGTCGTGGTGCCGTTCGCGGGGATGCAGGCGTTTGTCGAGCGGCTCGGCTCGGTCTATGCGGCGCACGGCTCAAGCCCGGATCTCATCGAGGTCAAGACATGGGCAACGACCGGCGCGCCCGAAGAGCACTCGGGGTTTGGTCGTGTGGCGGCGGAGGCGAAGGACACGCAGGTGGAGTTTCTGAGCCGGACTCTGCATGCGACGCCGATCGCGCAGTTCTAAGTTTGTTTGCGAAGGAACTGAAGAAGAAGGAGACCCAGGCGCGACGCCTGGGTCGCGAGGATGCTATCGATCTGAACGGAAGTTCTAGTTGTCCGATTTGGACTTGGGTTTGTCGTCGCGCTCGTCGCCGTAGTTCGGCGCCCGCCCGCCGCTAAATCGGATGGCCTGGATCGCCGTTCCCGGGAACTTCGGCTGGACGTACCACCCCCAGAATGCCGCCGAGCCGTAACTCACGACGTCGGTGGGCGGGTAGAACTGGAACGCGAAGGGAACGACGTCCTGGAGTTCGTCGTGTGTGCCGAAGTACTTCTTCCAGGGCTTGTCGATGCTCATCGGACGTGAGGAAGAGCCGCGGAGTGAGACGACGTCGACGGGGATCCAGTTCACGGTGTTGGCGGCCTCGTCATAGAGGCAATACTCGACCCAACTCCGCAGGCCCTCGCTGGATTTTCCGTAGCGGCGATCGCGCGACGTGCCGAACTCCCAGCCGATGACCGTGCGTGTGGGGATTCCCGCCTCGCGGAAGAGGGCGGCCATGAGGACGGTGATGTCCTCGCTGGTGCCGCGCTCGGTGAGGATGGTGCGCGAGGGACCGTTCATGAAGACGCCCGCGAGTTCTCGGGTCTGTCCGGGCCGTGTGATGGTCGAGATGCCGTTGGGCTGGATGTGCTCCCAGACGGCCTTGGTGATCGCTTTCGCGACGAGAGTGACCGAGACGTCCTTGACCTTGTCGATGCGCTCATCTTTGAGCGCGGCGTCAAGGAAGTTTCGCACGACGACCTTGTTGTAATCCTTAGGGTTGCCATTGGTCGGCGGGAGATCCACGAACGCCTGCGAGCCGAAGGTGAGGGCGGCGTCGGTCGGCCAGGCACCCTTGGGCCAGGGGACCTGGAGCGCGCGAACCTCGTCGAATCGTGTGTTCCAGGCACGCGCGGGGATCGTGATGCTGAGGTCGACCTCGCGGACATTGGCGATCTCGTTCATCGCAACATCCCAGTGGGCGAGTTTCACGCCCGAGTGGAAGAGCGACTTCATGATTGAGACGTCGCGCGTCTGGAGCCGGTCCTGGAAGGCGACCTCGCCCGTGACGGCTTCGGGATCGCACATGGAGGTGCCGGTCATCGGGACGATCGGCCAGACCATCGTGACCGATTTGAGTGGGAAGGGCGTGATCTTGGGGACGCGGGCGTGCTTGCCCGAGGCGTCCTGGAGGTCGGTCGATTCGCCGCCGAGTTCCGAGTTAATGCGGATCGTGACGTTCATGATCCAGTCTCGCTCGCCATAGGGCTCGATGTAGCGCCCGAAGGTCGGCTCGGGGCGTTTCAGAGGCTCGCTGGACTGGCTGGTGTTGTCGGGTGCGGCGTTCTGGTCCTTCGGTGCGGTGCGCGTTTTGTCCTTGGAGCGCGAGGACTGGGCGAGGGAGAGTGTCGGCGCGAGGGCGAGGCCCACCACGATCGCAACGGCGGCGAGACCGAGGGGCGAACCGACGCGGGTCGAGTGATTCTTCCTGAAACTCATGCGTGTACTCCTTGGCTGCGTTGGCGAGCGGGAGGCAGGGTCTGGTGTGCCGAGGGGTCGACGACGCGTGGTCATCCACTCGCGGTGTTGTTGGTCCCGAAAAGTCGAGACTTCGCCGCCCACTCGGCGTGGCACACTCTAGTTCGCCTGGGCTCACGTCCCAAGCGGCATGTGTGTCAAGAGTTGCCTGCCGCGCGCACCATCCCCATCGAGTGGCGTCCAGTCTTTGGACGCTCACGGGGGGCGTGGGTTCCATGGTCGATGCGGGTACACTCTTCTATGCCTCCAAAATCAAAGCCGAAGTCAACCGCCCGCCCAGCCGCCCGTGCAACGAGATCAGCACTCAAATCGGCGAAGAAGAAGGGTTCGGTTCGGGGTGGTCCGAAGTCGGCGTCAGCGGCCTCGGCGACGGCCAAGTCCAAGCCGATCACATCGGCAACACGCCAGTCGCCATTCCATGACGATTCGCGTGGCACGCGCGTCGAGAAGGACACGATGGGCGAGATGGTCGTCCCGGCCGACGTGCTGTATGGAGCCTCGACCCAGCGGGCGGTGTTGAACTTCCCGGTCTCGGGTCGCCCGGTGCCGGCGCGGATCATCAAGGCGTATGCGATGCTCAAGGCCGCGTGCGCCCTCGTCAACAACCGTCTCGCTCGGCTCGATCAGGAACGCACGCAGTCGATCCTCGAAGCGTGCGGCGAGATCGCCGACGGACTCCCCGGATTCGGCGGGCTGGCGCGGCACTTCCCCATCGACATCTACCAGACCGGCTCGGGCACCTCGACCAACATGA
>JRYD01000593.1_pt1 | contig 69685 bp, 57 predicted proteins | sample 235311 | NCBI WGS metagenome assembly JRYD01 (sample SAMN03074213, study PRJNA261472) | activated sludge metagenome | biome: Common Effluent Treatment Plant; feature: Wastewater; material: Activated sludge; isolation source: activated biomass in a lab-scale reactor treating industrial wastewater at... | reverse complement strand
CGCAGGTGCATTGCTAAGCGAGGCAGTAATGACAATCCTTGCACCTGTGGCTCCGGACAATGAAAGTGAGTAAACATTGCTCTCGCAGGCACCTATGGTGTCGGGCGGTAGTGTTAAGGCAATATTTACTGTTTGTGATTGCGCCCTTGTAAAGAATGTAAACATGCAGAGCAAAAGGGCTATTGCAGTTGTTTGGATTTGGTTTTTCATATTATTTGGTTTTTTGGGTGTGACTAAAGTAAAGTAACTATTAAATAAAAGAAGTTTTAAAATGAAAAACGTGGGCTAATTCCTATGCTCGTTACAGTGGGAGTCGAAGCCCAGCACACGAAGCAAAAGGAACGCCCACGTTTTACGCAGGCGTTTCTACTTTTACTTTCCTGTGTGCTTGAAATCTTCGACTTTTCTGTAACAGGAAATCTTAAAGCGAAACGCTTTTTATTTTTTACTTATTTGTTTTCTCTATCTTATTTATTTTTAAACTATTTCTATTTTGTAAAAGTGTACAATATTATTGAAACTAACAAATATTTATTTAATAGTTCACATTGTCTCTGGAAAATTATTCACCTTGTATGTTTGAATTTTCAAAACTTAAGCCTTTTTGAAAAGAATTAACTTTCATTATGAGTTAAAATCCTACCGAGGCAAAGAATAATTGTAATTTAGCGCCATGCCAATTTTTGAAAATATACTTCTGGCACTACATGCTGTAAAGTCACAATTGCTCAGAACAATACTAACTGTGCTAATAATTGCCATTGGCATAATGGCATTGGTAGGAATACTTACTGCCATTGAAGGTCTTAAAGCATCCATCAATGAAAACTTCACCAGCATGGGAGCAAACACCTTCACTATCAGAAATTCAGGCTTGGGAATAAGGTTAGGTAATTCAGGCAAGAAGGCTAAACGTTTTAAAGCAATTACCTTACAGCAGGCAGAGTTGTTTAAGACCGGTAATACCTATCCTTCTATTGTAAGTATTTCAACCATGTGTAATGGAGTGGCAGTTTGTCGTGTAGGTTCTGAAAAAACAAATCCCAATATATTGGTCATGGCTGTTGATGAAAACTATCTGCAAACCGGAGGTTATTCAATTTCCACAGGTCGCAATATGACGCAAACAGAGGCAATGCGTGGCGATAATGTAGTGATGATTGGCTCTGAAATAAAGAGTAAACTTTTTCCTGGTGCTGATGCTGTTGACAAAGAAGTTTATATAGACAACAGAAAATATAGAATTATTGGCGTACTTGCCGAGAAAGGTAACAGCATGGGTTTTGGTGGTGATAAAGTATGTTTGATTTCATTAATCAACGGTAAGCAAAACTATGGCAGCGATAATCGTTCATGGACAGTTAGTGTTAAGGTGAATCATGTGTCAGGCCTTGAAGCAGCAGTTGATGAAGCAACAGGACTATTCAGAACAATAAGAAAAGATCGTGTTGGCGAAGAAAGCTCATTTGAAATAATAAAAAGCGACAGCATTGCAGCAATTGTAATTGATCAGTTGAAGAATGTAAGTATTGCAGCAACGCTGATTGGACTTATCACATTGCTTGGTGCAGCAATTGCATTGATGAATATTATGCTTGTCTCTGTCACAGAGCGAACCCGCGAAATAGGAATCAGAAAATCACTTGGTGCAACAAGGCTTGTAATCTTAAAGCAGTTTTTGATTGAAGCAATTGTTATTTGCCTCTTGGGTGGCGTAGCAGGAGTTATTTTAGGTGTGTTGGTCGGCAACCTGATGGGCATGGCTATGAATGCTGTTTTTGTGGTGCCTTGGAACTGGATTATTGCCGGATTGTTGCTATGTGGTTTTATTGGCATTGCCTCAGGTTTTTATCCTGCCATGAAAGCTTCGCGCCTCGACCCAATTGAGGCTTTACGCTACGAATAAAATATTTGATCATTCTAATTCATCTGAATTATTTTATTATATAGTTGATTTTCAAATTTTTAATATATTTTACTTAAAGTAATTTATTGTAGCGATTCGCTTAGGATGAGTATCTTAAAAAAAAGTAAAAATTCTATTTCAAGAAATTAATAATAACACTATCTTTGCCGTCCGCTTAAAAAAGGCTATTAAACTGAAATATATATAAACAAATGTCAAACCAGTACGAAACCGTATTCATTCTTACACCCGTACTCAGCAATGAGCAGATGAATGAAGCGGTTGACAAATTCAGGAAAATCCTCACCGACAACGGTGCCATGATTGTTCATGAGAACAATTGGGGATTACGCAAGCTTGCTTATCCGATTCAGAAGAAGAACACGGGCTTCTATTATCTGATCGAATTTAAGTCAAGCGGTGAACTCATCAACAAATTGGAAGTCGAATACAAACGCGATGAGCGTGTGATGCGATTCCTGACTGTTGCGCTCGATAAGCATGCCATTGCTTACAATGAAAAGAAGAGAAAGAATGCAGAGTTGAAGAAGAAAGAACAAGAAACAGCAACTGCTAATTAAACGAAGGAATCATGAGCTCAAAACAAGGAGAAATTAGGTACCTCAACCCGGTAGCGGTTGACACCACAAAGAAGAAATACTGCCGTTTCAAGAAAGTTGGAATCAAGTATATTGACTATAAAGATGCTACATTCCTGATTAAGTTTGTTAATGAACAAGGCAAACTTTTACCACGCAGAATAACCGGTACATCATTAAAATACCAGCGTAAAGTTGGTCAGGCTGTTAAACGTGCGCGCCATCTTGCCCTGATGCCTTATGTTGGAGATTTGTTAAAATAAGAGGAGGCAACAATGGAAATTATATTAAAACAAGATGTGAAAAATCTCGGCTATGCCGATGAAATCGTGAAGGTAAAAAATGGCTACGGCCTGAATTACCTTATCCCTAAGGGAATGGCTGTTATTGCCAGCGAAGCCAACAAAAAAGTGCATACAGAAACAATGAAACAACGTGCGCACAAGATGGCAAAAATCAAAGGTGATGCAGAGAAATTGGCTGATGCTATTTCAAGCGTTACCCTGACAATACCTGTAAAGGTAGGCGAAAACGGCAAGCTTTATGGTTCTGTAACTTCTCAAAACATTGCTGACTCATTGAAGAAATTGGGTTATAGTATTGATAAGAAGCAAATCGAAATGCCTGAAGAACACATTCGTAAAACAGGAACATACAGTGCAGCTGTTGCATTGCATCGCGACATCAAAGCGAAAATTAATTTTGATGTAGTTGAGAATGCTTAATCAGTTAAAGTAAATAAAATAATAAACAGGCAGCGCTTTATCACGTTGCCTGTTTTGTTTCATTAACACATAAATAAAAAAGAATATGGCAGATACAGGCGATATAGGAATTGGTTCAGTAATCAGATTCAACGGAGATTTATATCAGGTTGTAGAGTATCAGCATCGTACACCGGGCAACCTTCGTGCTTTTTATCAGGCAAAACTGCGTAACTTAAAAAACGGAAAACTTGCAGAAAATCGCTTCCGTTCAGGTGAACAAGTAGAGGTGGCACGTGTTGAATACAAAACCATGCAATATCTCTATAAAGATGGAGAGAACTTGGTGGTAATGGATAACGAAACTTATGAGCAGCATTATATTCCTGAGGTGATGATAGGCGACAGTGCCAGCTATTTAAAGGAAGAAATGATGCTGAAGATTGCTTTTGAAGGTGATAATCCTATACTTGCTGAGCCACCAACATTTGTTGAATTGGTAATTACTTACAGCGAACCCGGTGTTAAAGGCGATACTGCAACAAACACTTTAAAAGCAGCAACTTTAGAAACAGGTGCTGTCGTTCAGGTTCCGCTTTTTGTAAATGAAGGTGAAAAAATTAAAATTGATACGCGCACCGGCACCTATGTAGAACGCGTAAAATAAAATCTAAAAAGTTTTTACTTAAAACCTCGCTTCTGTCGAGGTTTTTTTATTGCCCTTTTTGAACTATAAATTATAGTTGAACCTGTTTTCTTCAATCTTTTCCATCAAAATTTCCTGAAATCTTACATGTTGCTTTTTGCAACATACTGGCCATTCAGTAACCAATAGTGCTGATGGCAGTATAAGTTGTATTCAAAAATGATCAGGTATGACAATTGATATACCACCGGGAATAATTTTAGTTGAGGATGACGACATTGACAGAATGGTTGTTACTCGTGCATTTGCCAAGAATAATATTAAAAACCCATTGCACATTGCTCGTGATGGAGAAGAAGCCTTAGAAATGCTTAAGGGCTTGAATGGTAAAGAAAAACTTGACCCCTTGCCTAAAATTATGTTGCTCGATATTAATATGCCGCGTATGAATGGTCTTGAGTTGCTTCGTGAAATCAGACATGACGAAGAACTTCAAACCATAAGTGTTTTTATGCTTACAACATCCAAAGACGATCAGGACAGATTGGAAGCATATAAAAACAACGTAGCAGGTTATATTATCAAACCCGTGTCTTTCGACAAATTGGTTGAAGCTATAGCTGTATTGAATACTTATTGGAACCTTAGTGTGTTACCCGCTTAAATAATTTTTTATTATGTCTTACAAAAAGATAAACCTGTTAGTTGTTGATGATGATGAAGTAGATAGAATTGCAATTAAGAGAGCAATAAAGTCATCAGGATTTAATGCCGATTTGCATTTTGGCGATACATACGATGAAGGTATGGAGAAAGCATTGAGTATGGAATTTGATGTTTTAATTGTTGACTACTATCTGACTGTGATGAATGCAGGTGATTTCATTTCAGAATATTTTCAACGTGGTGGCACAGCGCCAATCATTGTTGTTTCATCACAAGGTGAAGAAAAAATAGTTGTTGAACTGATGAAGGCCGGTGCCTGCGATTACATTCCTAAAGCTGTACTAACACCTGAAACAATAGCACGTTCCTTAAAAGGTGCATTAAAAGCAAAAGCATCAAAAAACAATCATAGCAATATTGAAACTGCACTTGTACAAACAGAGAGAACTCTCAATGCAGTGGTTTCAAAGTCGCCATTAATTCTGTTCAGCATCAATGAGTCAGGCATATTTACCTTGTTTAAAGGTATGGCAATGGACACAATCCGTTTGTCAGAGGAAGATGTAATTGGAAAGTCTGTTTTTGAAATCTGGAATAAACTCCCTGTAAGACTGAAGGACGTTAAAAAAGCATTGCTTGGAGAAGAAGTTAAGCAGAACATGGAGTTTGAAGGCCGATTTTTTGAAGTGCATTACATGCCCTCAGTTAATAGCGAAGGTGTTCTTACCGGAATCATGGGTATTGCTACTGACATTACAGGTCATAAGGAACAGGAAGATGAATTGCGACAGCAAATTATTTTATCGAGTGAAGCACAGAAAATGAAAGAGCAGTTTCTGGCAAATATGAGCCATGAAATTCGTACTCCAATTCACGGAATTATTGGTATCACAAAAATTGTGCTGCAATCACAGCTTGATAAAGACCAATCGCATTATTTAAATGCAATAAGAAAATCAGCAGATAATCTTTTAGTAATTATCAACGACATTCTCGACTTCTCGAAAATTGAAGCTGAGAAAATGACATTCGAATCGGTCTGTTTCAATTTGTTTGATCTTATTAATACCATCAATGAATTGTTTAAAGCTCGTGTAACAGATAAAAGCGTTAAGATAATAGCAGACTTCGATCAGCAGTTACCAAAGTTGTTAAAGGGCGATCCAGTTAGACTGAGTCAGGTTATTAATAACCTTATGGGTAATGCCGTAAAGTTTACACATAAAGGATCTGTAACACTTAAAACTGAGCTCATTAATATCAGCGACACAAGGGCTAGTATAAGATTTAAAGTTATTGACTCCGGTATTGGCATTGCCGAAGATAAACTTGCTACAATCTTTGATTCATTCTCGCAGGCTGGAACAGACATTACACGTAAGTATGGCGGAACAGGATTAGGATTAAGTATTGCAAAAAAGATAGTAGAACTACAGGATGGAAGCATAAGAGTTGAGAGTAAATTGAATCAAGGCACAACATTCATTTTCGAAATGCCATTTGACTTACCTGCACCCGGAGAAGTGGAAACAGAAGCGAAGAAGGTTGCTGAAGTACATGCCGGTTTTAATGGAAAGATAAAAATCCTGGTTGTAGAAGATAATGACATCAATCGTTTAATCATAAATAAACACATTAAAGATTGGGGTTTTGATCACGATGAAGCTTGTAATGGTTTGGAAGCAATAGAGAAATTGTCTGCCAATGACTATGATGTTATTCTGATGGATATAGAGATGCCTGAATTAAATGGTTATGCAGCTACAGAAAGAATCAGAACAGAAATGAAAGGTCATAAGTCGCAGATTGCAATTTTAGCCATGACAGCACACGTTTCTGCAAGCGAAAAAGAAAAATGCATTGCAGCAGGAATGAATGATTATGTATCGAAACCATTTGACCCCACTGAAGTAAAGAATAAAATTATTGAACTTAGCGGCAAGGCTAATGAGTCTGTTACAGAGCAGCCTATTGAAGAAGCTGCCAATAGTCAAAGTAGTTCTCAGGCCACAACAAAACTGACAAGTCTTAGTTTTCTGAATGAAATGTCGGGTGGCAATGCAGATTTTATTAAAGAGTTTCTGTCATTGTTTTTGACTAACATACCGGTGTCCATTGATGAACTTGAAGAAGGTTTGAAACATAAGGACTTTGAAAAAATCAGGCAGTCAGCACATAAAATGAAACCTTCCTTGAATTATGTAGGTTTAAAGGATACGTACGAAACAGTTGCAACACTAGAAAAGTACGCCAGAGAAAAGTCAAATTTAGAGGATTATCCGGCAATGATTAAAAAGATTTCTGATGAATGTAGCGTTGCCTGTATTGAACTTGAGAGTGAACTAAAAAATGTAGAAGTATAAATAATAAAACTATGGCTAAAATTTTTATTGTGGAAGATGATGCAATGGTGGCAACACTGATACGCCAGTCATTGTCAAAAAATCCAGATTTCGAGATTCAGCATTTTGAATCGGCAGAGGAATGTTTAAATAATCTGCATCTTAACCCTGACATTGTAACTATTGACTATCACTTGCCGGGAATGAACGGTGTAGGTCTGATGCGAAGAATTAAAGATTATAATGCATCCATCATGTGCATACTTGTTTCAGGACAAGACAGCCTTGAAGTGGTTGTTGATTCTTATAAAAGCGGAGCACAGGACTACATTATCAAGAATGATAATTTGTTCGTGAATCTTGAAAACTCAGTAAAAAATCTGAGCATGAATGTGGTGTTGAAGAAGGAGAATGAAATGCTAAAAGACCAGATTATTGACCGTCATAAATACAGCAATATAATGGGTAGCAGTAATGCTGTGTTAAGAATTTTGCGTCTGATCCAGAAAGTTGAAAAGAGCAATATGATGGTGCTGGTTACAGGTCAAAGCGGAACAGGTAAAGAACTTGTTGCACGTGCTTTGCATTATAACTCACCTCGTGCCCGTAAAAATTTTGTTACGGTTAATATGAGCGCCATTCCTGAAGAGCTTATTGAAAGTGAACTTTTTGGTCATGAGAAGGGAGCATTTACTGATGCCCGCGAACGCAGAATTGGAAAGTTTGAAGAAGCTAACGAAGGAACAATTTTTCTTGATGAAATAGGTGAAATGCCTTTAAGCTTACAAGCTAAATTGCTTCGTGTGTTACAGGAAAAAGAAATTCAACGTATTGGAAGTAATAAAACCATTAAGCTCGATTTCAGAATGGTGGCAGCCACTAACAGAAATTTGGCTGTTGAAGTTAAAGAAGGGCGATTCAGAGAAGATTTGTTCTACAGGATTCAGGGATTCCTGATTCATTTGCCTCCATTGAAAGAAAGAGGTGATGATATTATTCTGCTTGCAAAGCACTTCCTTGACCTCTATGCTCAGGCAAATAAAACACCAGTGGCACAACTCTCTAATGAAGCAGCTAAATTTATGCTTGATTATGAGTGGCCCGGAAATATTCGTGAACTTAAAGCTGTAATGGAAAGAGCAGCAATTCTTGCAGATAATGCTACTATTTCTGTAGATGATTTAATGTTTGTTAATTTATAAATTATTACAGCGTGATATTTTTAAGCCGCACCGTAATGCGGCTTTTTTTATGCAACCTTTTTAGCGATTTTACATATAAGGATTTACGCAGATGAGGAAGAAAAGAAAGAAACACCTGCCCAACAGGCTAAGACAAAGTACTAAGCTACGACTGTCTTATCGTTTAATTGCCGTTACTGCAACAATGACAATGGCTGTTGTTGTTGGCGGAATAATCTATTTTAATATCTCCAACTCAAAAAAATCAAAGGCAAGTACTACAACATCAGATGCAGAGCAAAGACCTGTAGATTTTAATATTCCTGATTTGAAACAAAATTTCAGAGAAGAAACTATTAATGGTATCAGAGTAAGAAAGATGAGGGATGAGCATGTCACGAATTAGAATACAGTTTTCTGTCTTTTTATTGATTTGTTATTTTGCATTTAGCAAGTCTGTATTTGCTGTTACAAAAACTACAACAACTTCAGGAATTTGGAGTAATCCTGCTATTTGGTCACCTGCCGGAGTGCCTGCTTCTTCTGATGATGTTGTTATCTCATCTGCACATAGTATAACAATATCACAACCATCATTTTGCAAATCACTTGTTGTTTCAGGAAATGCTGTACTTAGTTTGTCACCATCTATATTACTTCAGATAAATGGAAGTGTCAACATAGCAGGTACACTTGATATGCAAGGTGGTAACATTAAGCAACTTCTTGTTAACGCAGCATTACAGATTGGTGCTTCAGGCAAATTGATTTGGAATCCTGGAGATAACACGTTGGCCGGTGCATCACTTTTTCTGAATTCTGTTGAGTCTTTCAATGAAACTTCAACTTTAGAAATCAAAAAATGGTATTCCTATGCAAATGTACCATTGGCAGCTGTAGTAACAGGTAATTTTGGGAATGTCACTATCAGCACTCAGGTGGGAAGCACTTTGTTTGAATGGAATCAGAATAATCTATTCGAAAGCCATCAGATTAAGGGTGCATTAACCATAAGCAATGGATGGGTTGTGCTGGATAAGTCAGGTAGTATTACGGATACTAAAATTGGTAAAATTATCTTGCCAAATGTCAATTCCGTAATTGAGTTTCATAGCGGTAGTCATCCAACGTCATTCAAGGTTACTACTGACAGTATTGCAAACATTGGTGGTGAAATAACAGGTATTCTTAATGGGGAAGGCAATATTACATTGAATGTAAACGGTGGCTTTCTGAATATGGGAAATGTGGAATTAATCTACAATAAAGGAACTTTAAATACAGCTAATGGAAATGCAAAACTCAATGTTGGAGGCAAGTACATGCAAACACATGGAGACATTAGAGGAGTCTTTAATCTTTCTTCAACAGCTGCCGGAAATGCAGAGTTCAAATTTAATTCACTTGAAATGACAGGTGGGTTGTTCTTTGCTTATTATGCTTGTAATGCAACGGGTGCATTAAATTCTGTTACTGTTACAAGTGATATGGTACTTAACTTTTCAAATGCATCAGATAAATTCAGAGTTAATGGACTTACAACCTTAGCAGGCTCTTATAGCAAGTCGCGTTCATTACTAAAGGTTGATGGCAACCTGATTCTTTCCGGTAATGCGGCAGCAGAATTTACTTCAAGTGGAAGTGTAGGTGCAGAAGAAAACAGAATCAAAGGTGATGTAAATATATCAGGACTAAACAGTAACTTCAACATGGGAAGCCATGCTGTTGTTTTATCTGTGAATGGAGACGTTAACATAAATGGTGGAAACACCTGTTTTTCTAAAACTCCCGGAATTTCACAAGTTAGCTTAAATAAGAATTTCTCAATGCAATCTGGCACTGTTATTTTAAAAGGTCATGAAGGAAAATCTGACCTTACATTGAATGGTGCATATTCGCAGACTGGTGGTGTCTTCTATTTGCATTCGAATACATTAACTGCATCAGATGATTCTATAAAAGTTTACTTTAAAAATTCATTCAGACAGTGGAATGGTATCATCAACTTTGATGACAATCCTGAAGGTGGTAAATCTGTAATTTATATTCAGGGAAATGAATTTATTGCCAAAGGCAGCTCTTTGATTACAAGAGCAGGTGCCGGAACCGGAAGTACTTTTGGAGCTATTTTATATAATACAAATGGTGATCTGAATTATCAACGGAGTACAGCATCTGTTATTGATCAGATTAAACAATATATTGTAGCAAATTGCAGGCTTAAAGTAACGGATGGAAATTTATTAATCAGCAGTCACAACCAGCCTGCTGTTGACTTTTTAAAAGTAGAATCCGGAGCAACATTGAATTTACTAAGTGCACAAATAAAGTCTAATCTAAAGTATCAGAATTCAGGTCTCACCGTAGATGCAGGAGGAACAATTAAGACTACGAATGCTAAAGGTTTTTTTAACACGTTGGGTACTGCCGCAGTTTGTAGTAATGGAAATATGAATTACTTTCTTGATAAAAGCAGTATTGTTGATTATGCAGGAAATAATCAGTTGATAACGGGATCGGGTTCTGGCGTTATCAGTAAAGAGCAGTTTAAATATGGAATTTTAAGAGTGAGTGGAAGTGGCATTCTGACAACAAATATTGAAATTCGTAACCGTATCGAATTAGGTAATTCAACAATTAAGCTGAATCAAAAATCTTTGACCATAGAAAGTGAAAACACCAATGCATTGTCAGAATCAGGTGGCTCGTTGATTTGTGTTTCAGAATCAGATAAGCTCATCTGGAAAAATATGAAAGGTGGAAGTATATATTCAATTCCTTTCTCAAGCGATGGTAAGGTTGTCTCAAAAGTTTTGGTACAACCTGTAGTTTCCGGTGATGTTTCCATGTATAACTATTCTGCAAATCCGGTATCCGAAAACTTGCCTGATGGAATACAACCGCTTATTGTTGAAGGAAAAGATGTTACCGATGAATCACTTGCAAAACGTATTGTTGGTTTCTATTCACAAGTTAAGGCAAATATTACTTTTATATTCAATAAGAATGAAATACCTGACTTCAACAAAGGTGATACCTTAGTTCTTATTAGAAATATGGGGCAGTGGGAGGTAACACCGTTCAGTACAATAGGTGATGATCAAAATCCAATTTCTATTCATTCAACAAATATTAGTGCTAACGCAGTTTTTGCTTTCTGCGCTAATGCAGGACTTAAAATACCCGATAATACCAACGGAAACAATAGTACACAGGGTACTTTTAGTGTAGATCAGGTTTCACCTGTGCCTTTTAACGATTTTCTTAAAGTGAACATTAATGCACCAACTGTTGGTGCGGTTTACATGACAATTGTAGGCTCTGATGGCCGTGAACTTAGAAAACAGATGTTTGAAGTTTCTGCTGGAAAAAGCATACTAACGCTAAATGACCTGAGTAGCTTACCCACAGGAGTCTATTTTTTACAGGTAACCGGTTTCAAGCAAACCAAAACTAAGAAAATAATGCGGCAGTAATGAAATGTAAGAAATCTGAAATTTCGATTATAGTTTTTACAACCTTTTTTAGTTTCTAAGAGTATAATCGTAAGGTTCATTCTATAAATTAATTATTATGGCAAGAAAATTAAAACTCCGTCAACGACAAAAAATGTCCCTAATGCATAAGGCAATTTTTGTTACTGCCGGAACATCAATAATGGGGTTGGCAGTATATCTTACTGTCGTTATGAATACTTCCAATGTGACCGACTCACGTGCTGGAGCACTAACCAACATGATTCAGGGTTATGATGTAAATAATGGAGAAGTAATATGTGCATTTGACTGGAATGGTGATGATCCCACAAAGGCAAGTAAAGGACCTGATGCAATAAAAGTAAGCCCATTTGCTGTGGTAATGTCAGAAGGTGTTGAAGGCACAAACGGATTGAGTGCCGGTAAAGGTAAAGACGGAATTGATTTGACTATTCCAACTGATAATTATTTTAACACTGATGGAATTGATATTAGTTTTGACTATAAAAGGTTAGATGATAATTGTGACTTCATCAGTCGTGGACGTTATTTTAACTTTGGTATGAAAAATGGAAAATTAGTCATTGCCTACCGTGTAAATCTCGAAAAGGGTCGAAGTTATTCAGTTAATGAAACAACTAACTATGAGTTGGTAAAAGATAATGATTTCAGAAACTACCGGTTTGTTTATAATCCTAATACAGGAAAGGGTGAAATTATGGTTGATGATGTTGTGGTTTGGAATTATCAGGGACCTAAAGAAAGATCAATGTTCTGGAAAAATTCTGACAATATTGTAATCGCAAAGAATATGAACGGTGGCGGTACAGATAAAACTATTCTTGATAATTTTATTATTCGTAGCACCACACATGTACAACAACTCCCAATCACTTTGCTTTCTTTTCAAGCAGAGGCTCGTGATCATCATGTCATGGTAAGTTGGTACACATCACGCGAAACGGATATAGACTCCTTTGTTGTTGAACGCTCTGTTGATGCTATTGAATATCAAAAAATAGGAGCTGTTAAAGCTAATGGGAATTCAGAAGTGTTGCGTGCTTATGCATTTGTTGATAAAACGCCTTTGGAAAACAAAATTGCCTATTACAGGTTGATGCCTTCAAACAAACCATTAAAATCAATAGCGGTGCCGATTATAGGTTATCGTTATAGAATGAACCACCCGGAAACAGCATTTAATCCGGCTGATTATCCAGCTGATACGGTGAAATAAAATTTGATCCGTTAGGTAGAAGAGGCTGTCATTAATCTGGCAGCCTCTTATTATTTGGGTGCTTTACGTAATAAGTAGATAGCAATAAATGCATACACTAAATTAGGTATCCATACAGCAACAACGGCAGGCACATTTCCGTTTGTTGCAAATGTTGTGCTAACTTGCATAAACATAATGTAGGTGAAGCTCAATAAAATTCCTGCTCCTAATTGTAATCCTATACCGCCACGAACTTTTTTACTCGATATGGCTACACCAATTAATGTAAGTATGAATGTTGCAAAAGGATAGGAGGTACGTCTGTATTTTTCAACTTCGTAAAAAGGAATGACCTCTGATCCACGTTGTTTTTCTTCCTTAATATAGTTGTTTAACTCCGAAAAATCCATTGCTTCAATAAAGTTCATTCTTCTGTTAAATTCAGATGGATGTATTGATAATGTAGTATCTAATCTTACTCCTTTTTTTAATTCTTCTGTCATGCCATTAATATTCCTGATGGTATAATTCTCGATACTCCACTTTTGTGTTAGCGAATCCCATGTAATTCTATCAGCCATGAGTTTGGTAACCAACTTTCCTCCTTCAAATTTTTCAATGCTGAACATAAAACCTGTGTTAGCTTTATTGTCGTAGCTTTCAAAGTAAACAAATTCACCCGGTTTAATTTGTCTATGAATATTTCTACCGCGATAGACATAAGGATTTTTAATATAAATATTTTCAAATTGAAGCCGTACGAGGTTTGCATGTGGAATTACCCAGTTGTTTAAATAAAAAGATGCAATAGCAATGACTGTTGCAGAAATAATATAAGGTCGGAGAAAGCGGTTGAAACTGATGCCGCTGTTTAAAATGGCAATAATTTCTGTTTGCCCGGCCATTTTGGAAGTGAAAAAAATGACTGAAATAAAAACAAATAATGGACTGAATAAATTGGCAAAATAGGGTATAAAGTTGAGGTAATAATCAAATGCAATAGCTTTTAATGGAGCATTTCTCTCAATAAAATCATCTACTTTCTCAGAAATATCAAACACAACGGCAATACATATAATTAGTCCTATGGCAAACAGAAATGTGCCTAAAAACTTCTTGATGATGTAGAGATCTAAGATTTTTGCCTTCAATGCAAACTATTTGGCGCAAAACTAAATTAAATCACTTATATTTTGTAACAAGAAGAGAGATGTTAATCGTTAATAAAAAGTTTGAAAGATTTGAATATCCATTTTATGACCTTGTATTTTAGCGATAAAATTCAGAAATGAGATATCATTTTATTGCTATTGCAGGAAGTGCTATGCATAATCTTGCACTAGCCTTACATCAACTTGGTCATGACGTTTCGGGAAGTGACGATGAAATAGTTGAACCAGCAAAAACAAGATTAGCCAAGGTGGGAATATTGCCGGAGAAAACAGGCTGGTTTCCTGAAAAAATCAATGCTGATATTGATGCCGTTATTTTAGGTATGCATGCCCGTGCCGATAATCCTGAACTTGCAGAAGCAATTAGGAAAAAGATAAAAGTGTTTTCATATCCTGAATTTTTATATGAACATTCAAAAAATAAAACCAGAGTTGTGATTGGTGGCAGCCATGGAAAAACTACCATTACTTCAATGATTCTGCATGTTTTGAAAACATCAGGAAGTAACTTTGATTTTATGGTAGGCGCACAGCTGGAAGGCTTTGATACCATGGTTAAGCTATCTAACGATGCAAAGGTTATTATTTTAGAGGGAGATGAATATTTGTCTTCGCCTATTGACAGACGACCAAAATTTCATTTATATCATGCCCAAATAGGACTCATCAGTGGTATAGCCTGGGATCATATTAACGTGTTTCCTTCGCTTGAGATTTATGAGGAACAATTCAGGATTTTTGCTAGAGAAATTCCACATGACGGAAAATTATTTTATTGTCTAAATGATACAACTGTTAAAACTGTTTGTGAAGCTGAAGATGTGAAAGCATCAAAATCTGGTTACACGATTCCAAAACACAGTATCAAAAATGGTAAAACAGTAATTTATGATGACAGGAATATTGAGGTACCACTTCAGATTTTTGGTGAGCATAATCTGATGAATCTTGAGGGGGCAAGGATGATATGCAACTCAATAGGTATTAGTAACGATGAATTTTATACTGCAATAAAATCTTTTAAAGGGGCAGCCAGACGACTTGAACTGCTTTCTGAGAGTAATCAGTTTGCCGTCTTTAGAGATTTTGCTCACTCGCCTTCAAAACTTAAAGCCACATTAGAAGCTGTACGCAAGCAATTTCCGGGGAGAAAACTTATTGCCTGCATGGAACTACACACATTCAGCAGTTTGAATGAGAATTTTCTTGAAGAGTATAAAGGTACAATGGATGATGCAGAGGTGGCAGTAGTTTATTTTAATCCCAAAACAATTGAGCATAAGAAATTATCTCCAATTACTTCTGAAAAAATTTTCAAGTCATTTGGCAGAAGCGACATAAAGATTATGAATGACTCAATACAGTTGATGAATTATCTGAACTCAGAAGATAAGCAGCAAGTAGTTTATTTAATGATGAGCTCAGGAACCTTTGACGGATTAGATTTAAAATCTTTTGCAGAAAGATTAAGCACCTCCCATCAAGGTGTGTAATTAATAAATATCAACTTTTCTTTTATTGCCAAATGCCCAACACAAAAACAGAGGCAGAGCTGCCGACCAGGTCACCTGATTATGTTGACCTTCGGGAATTTCAACATATTGAATATTTTTTGAAGGAACTCCTTTTTGTTTCATTTCAACTATCAGATCGCGGGCATCATCAATAGAATCTATAACACCATTTTTATTCCTGTCTGCAGTTTCATCTTTAGTACCGGTCTGAATCCAACACTTAATTGACGGTGCCGACTTACTTTTTCTTATAACCTGATGCATAATTCTGTCATCATCAGTATAACCATCTTCGTACGATTTTTTTCTCCACCAGAAACTACCGCTAAAAACTCCTGCAGTTTCAAAAACAGCATGATGGTTCCAAGCCAAGTCAAAAGCTGTTAATCCGCTCAATGAAAATCCTGCAATTGCAGTTTTGGAAGGCGTAAATTCTATTCCTGTAAAACTGCTGCACTGTGCAATCAGTTCGTCAAGTATAAATTTTGAAAATTGTTTTGCTTTATTGCCCCGCTTTAAATAGTCAGCCTTGCCTGCAACACCATATTCCTGCAATCTGTTTTTATTTGCGTGAATGGCAATTACTATGATTGGTTTAATTTTTTTTAACTGCGTCAAATGCTGAAGTGTATCTTTTAGATGCAGTAATTCTGCATCCTGACCATCAAGCATAAACAATACCCCCGTGTTTTTAGCGTATTGTGAAGGCAAATAATAGTCAATTCGTACTTCACGTTTTAAAAACTTACTTGGAAATATGGTTGATATTAAATCATATTTCCACTCTGACTTAGGTAATGGCATAGCTTTGTAAATGCAATATCAGAACCAACCAGACTTTTTACGCCTTGTTGCACCTAAACCTAATGCTCCAAGTAAACTTCTTGTAAGCACACTGGTAACAGTTCTCATCACTTGTTTTCCTGTAGAACTGTTTAGCACCTGATCTAACTGACTAGGCTCTTCTTTTGCTTCCACTTCTTTAGTTGTTTTAGTATTTTCGGCAACTTGTGTTTCTAATTTTTTAGAAAGTACTTCAAATGCACTTTCTCTGTCAAGTGTTTCATTATATTTTGTTGTCAGACGCGATTTAGAAATACATTTTGCTAATTCATCCGGTGTTAATATGTCCATTCGCGATGCCGGTGTACAAAGTAAAGTATGTGCAATTGGTGTTGGCACACCCTTTTCATTTAAAACAGTGATTGCCGCCTCACCAATACCCAAAGTAGTCAGCAACTCATCAACCTTATAGTAATCTGAAAGCGGATAATTTTCAGCAACAAGTTTTAAGGCTTTTCTATCGTTTGCAGTAAATACCCTGAAGGCATGTTGCACTTTTAATCCTAACTGCGCCAATACGGCAGCCGGTATATCTTCCGGTGATTGGGTAACAAAAAATACTCCTATACCTTTTGATCGAATCAACTTTATTACTGTTTCAATCTGGTCTAACAACACTTTAGATGCATTGTTAAATATCAAATGCGCTTCGTCAATAAAGATTACCAATCGTGGTGCTTCAGGGTCACCAACTTCGGGAAATGTTGAATATACCTCAGCCAATAAACTCAACATGAAGGTTGAAAATAATTTTGGCTTATCCTGAATGTCAGTAAGCCTGATGATATTCAATTTACCATTGCCATTTTCGTCAATTCCTAACAAGTCTTCAACTTCAAAAGATTTTTCACCAAAGAATTTCTCGGCTCCCTGCTGTTCTATTTCAATAATTTTTCGAATAATGGTAGATGCTGAAGCGCTACTGATGGCTCCATAATCGGCTTTAATTTCATCCTTTCCTTCATTGGTTAAATACTGCAATACTTTTTTAAAATCTTTCAAGTCAAGTAAAGGCATTTGCTTATCATCACAATATTTGAATATCAGCGAAACAACGCCTTGCTGTGTATCATTTAAGTCAAGAATTTTTGAAAAAAGAACAGGGCCAAATTCAGAAACTGTTGCTCTCAATCGTACACCTTTTTCATCTGATAATGTTAAAAACTCAACCGGAAATTGTAATGGCTTCCAGGTAAGTCCTAATTTCTGATAGCGCTCATCTATTTTTGGATTTGTTGTTCCGGGACTTGCCAAGCCACTTAAATCTCCTTTTACATCCATCAATAAACATGAAACACCTTTTGCAGAAAGCGATTCTGCAATTCCCTGCATGGTTTTGGTTTTTCCAGTACCTGTAGCACCTGCAATTAAACCATGCCGGTTAAAAGTTTTTAATGGTGCCTTTACGAAACATCCTGTCAGCGTTTCACCTTTAAGTACCGGTGCACCGAGTACAATACTGTCGCCTTTAAACTGATATTCTTTATTTACAACTTCCTTAAACTGTTCTGTTAAGCTCATTTATGTATGGTTAAAAACTGCTGACAAATGTATGCCTAAAAGATGAAATTAAACAGAAAGGTTTATTTCTTTGCAACTTGTTAATGTAATTGACATAATACCACAATATATGCCTGAGGGAGGTTCAGTTTTTCAAAGAATTTATAAACAGCTATTTCTGATTTTAAAATCGGTTATAACTTTTTCCTATCTGAAAATTATAAAGAACAAGGCTTTAAGAGCTGTTGCCATTTTATTTATGCTGATGGTTTATTATGTTGTTCTACTGCATATAAACTTTCTTTGGCTATTTGGATATATGCCTAAAATGAGTGAAGTCAGAAATCCGCAAGTGGCTATTGCTACTGAAATTTATACCGAAGACAGTGTGCTGATTGGAAAGTATTATCATGAAAACCGAACTCCTGTGAGGTTTGATTCAATTTCAACTTATGCAGTGCAGGCACTTGTTGCCACTGAAGATGTTCGATTCTATAAACATTTCGGCCTTGATCTTTATGCTTTAATCAGTGGCGCATATTCCACAGCCAAGGGCGATGAACGTGGGGCCAGTACCATAACACAGCAATTAGCTAAAAATATGTACAGCACCCGCAAAAAAGTCAATCAAGGTTTGCTGCAACATATTCCTCTTGTTGGCACATTGGTAAGTAAATCAAAGGAGTGGGTAACATCCGTTAAGTTAGAGATGTTTTATTCGAAAGATGAGATATTGGAAATGTACTTTAATACAGTTGATTTTGGTAATAACTGGTATGGTATAAAGGTTGCTGCACAAAACTATTTCAGTAAACAACCATCGGAACTCAATTTGCAGGAATCAGCTACGCTTATTGGTTTGCTCAAAGCTACAAGTAGTTATAATCCTTTGAATAATAAGAAGCGCTCATTGAACAGAAGAAATATTGTTTTATCGCAGATGCAGAAGTATGGATATATCAGTCAGGCAACTTATGATTCTATCAGCCCATTGCCCTTGAATCTTAAACGCCCAACCAATAACCCTGCAACAAAAGATTCTTATTTGAGACAATTAATTGCAAAAATTATTAAAAGTTATTGCGATGATAACAACATCAATATTAATGAAGATGGATTGAAAATTTATACAACCATTAACGCTCATCTGCAAAGCTATGCAGAGTTGGCTGTTAAGGATCATATGAAAAAGGTGCAAAAGCAGTTTGATGAGCATTGGGGAAAGCAAAACCCATGGCGTGACGACAATGGAAGAGAAATAATGAACTTTACAAACACTGCTTTGGCATTTACGCAGTCATACGACCGTTTGAAAAAACAATTTCCTTCATCGCCTGATTCTATAACTTATTATCTTAATAAGAAAAAGGTCATGAAAGTGTTTTCATACAATGGTTCAATAGATACAGTGATGTCAACCATAGATTCGTTGAAATACTATGCTCGCTTGTTAAATGCTGGAACCATGTCACTGAATCCACTCACCGGTGAAATTAAAGCATATGTTGGCGGAGTGGATTTTGATTTTTTTAAATTTGATCATGTTGTGCAATCAAAACGTCAGCCGGGTTCAACGTTTAAGCCGTTTGCATATTTAGCAGCAATTGAAGATACTTTTAGTCCTTGCAGCAGATTAGACGATGTACCGGTATCTATAGAGTATGATGGAGGTCAAATCTGGCAGCCTTATAATAGTACCGGTGCATTTACTTATTCAAGCAAAACATTAAGACGGGCATTGGCACAGTCGGTCAATTCAATTACTGCACAAATTGCGGAATTAGTTGGATGGGACAAAATTGTTGAGTGCGCACATAGGGCAGGTGTAAAGAGCCGTTTGGATACTGTGCCGTCAATTTGTTTAGGTACAAGTGATGTTAGTGTTTACGAAATGACCTGTGCTTATGCACCTTTTGTGAATGGGGGTAAGAGTGTTGAACCCATTTTAGTGAAGAGAATTTGTGCAAACGATGGAGCTTTGCTCAAGGAATTTGTTCCAGAGTTCAAGCAGGTAATTTCAGAAGAGAATGCATGGTTAATGTTATATATGTTACAGGGTACGATTCAGGAACCCGGAGGAACATCTCAGGCATTATGGGGCTATTCTATTTTTAAAAATGGGAATGATGTTGCAGGTAAAACAGGAACTACTTCAAATTATTCTGATGCATGGTATATGGGCGTTACTCATGATTTAGTTACCGGTGTTTGGGTTGGTGCTCCTTATCGAAGTGTGCATTTCAGAAATTCATCAGGTCAGGGATCGCGACTGGCACTTCCTATATTCGGAAAAATGTTAGAGAAGGCTTATCAGGATCCCAAGTCGGGTGTTGTTGTTGGAAAGTTCAAAAAGCCAAAGAAAATTTCTAAAACAATTTATTGTGATAACGATGATATTGAACTTGAAGCCGCAGATTCAGTGTTAAACGATTCATTAATAAACACCGAATTGATGATTCTTGAAAATGACTCTGTAAAGTCAGATTCATTACAAGGAGGTAGAGATTAAAAAGAATTTTATTTTAGCAGAAAAAATATGCGTAGAAAAATTGTAGCAGGAAACTGGAAAATGAATGGTACATTAGATGATGCCATCAAACTGACATCTGAAATTGTAGCAATGTATAAGGATGAAATTCAATCTGATGTACTGGTTGTATTGTCACCGCCATTTCCGTTTTTGAATAGTGTAAGTAAACTCACTAACAACACTGCTATTAAAATCGCTGCACAAAATTGTGCTGCACAGGCTTCCGGTGCTTTTACAGGAGAAGTTTCTGCCTCTATGATTACTTCATGCGGTGCCGGGTTTGTTATTCTTGGGCACAGTGAAAGAAGGACGTATTTTTATGACACCGATGAAGTACTGTTGTTAAAAGTAAGACAAGCATTGCTGAATGGACTTCAGGTAATTTTCTGTATTGGAGAAACAAAGGCAGAAAGAGAAAGTAATAGCCATTTTGCCTGTGTAGAAAGGCAAATATTAAACGTACTTTCAAAACTAACGCCTGACGAATTTGCGAAGTGTATTGTTGCTTACGAACCTGTTTGGGCAATTGGAACAGGTCTAACAGCATCACCTGCGCAAGCTCAGGAAATGCATCACTTTATCAGAGATGTTTTGAAAAAACAATTTGGTGAACAGGCCTCTGAAACTTCAATTTTGTATGGAGGAAGTTGTAATGAAAACAATGCAAAAGAACTATTTGCATTACCTGATGTTGATGGTGGATTAATTGGAGGGGCATCTTTAAAATCCAGAAGTTTTATTTCGATTATAAAATCATTTTAGCTGAATGAGTAATTCATTCAAAAGTGTTTTGCATTTTGCATTATTGGTTTGCAGTTTATTTTCTGAAGCTCAATCATTAAGCCAACCTGCATTTATTGAATATAATTTCAGTGCAGGTAAGGTAGTTAAAAACTATCCTGTTTTTCCAGAAAGAAAATTAGCAGGAGTCAACAGTTTTATAATAGGCAGCAGATTAAATGGTATTAAGGCATGGCATCCTTATTATAATTTTCCTAATGCATCATTCGAACTTGCTTATGGCAGTTTAGGTAATAAAAAAGTTCTTGGAAATTTCTCTGCATTGCTTTACAGGTTAGAATTCGGTTACAAGTTGAATGATCAATTTTATACAGAAATTACGCCTGCATTTGGTATTGCATATTTTAATAAACCATTTCATGCAGATAAGAATCCTGAGAATACACTCATAGGTTCAGCATTTACATTTTGTGCGGCAGCGCGGCTCAACCTGCGATATTATATCAATCCATTTTGGTCTGTCAGTGCAGGTGCTGGTGTTTATCATTGCTCCAATTCGCATTATCAATTGCCTAACCTGGGAGTTAACTTGCCATTTGCATCAGCAGGACTTCGTTATCATATCAGGCCGCTTAATTTACTTTTCGGCAGTCGCAGTATTGAGAGGGATTCCGGCTATCATTTTCAAGTGCGCTTTGCTGTTGGATATAACGAACAAGGGGCAAGTACATTTCCGGTAAATGGTCCAAGATATCCAATATATCTTGGCGCATTTTATGTAACTCGTTATCTGACTCCGGTAAATAAATTTCATTTAGGTGTGGAAGGCTGGTATAACAGTGGCGTTTATGATTTTATCACCAGTCAGCGATATTACAATGATAAAGAGCATTTACGTTCAACAGCATGGCAGGCAGTGGTTGGAAATGAATTTTTATTTGGTCATTTTAGTATGCTGATAAATGGTGGTATATATTTCTATAATCCCGTTTATCATGAAAAGTTAAGAAGAGAAAACGAAACAAATTTTAAAAAACAGTTAAAAGGTTGGATTACAGCAAGACTCGGTTTTCAATATTATCTTAAAGATGCTACCATCTATCACAAAAGTAATTTTTATGCAGGTGTTTACATAAAGACCAACCTTGGCCAAGCCGATTTTCTTGAAACCGGTATTGGTTATGCCTTTTAGTTTTTAATATGCAACTTGAATAACTTTAGAAATACAGATGAATATTCTTAAGTAATATTTTGTATAGTTGCATCATAACAGAAAAAATGAAAAACAGAATTACAGAGTTGTTTGGAATTGAATATCCTATTGTGCAGGCAGGTATGATATGGTGCAGTGGTTGGAGACTGGCATCAGCGGTCAGCAATGCCGGTGGGCTTGGTTTAATCGGTGCAGGCAGTATGTATCCGGATGTATTAAAAGTGCATATTGAAAAATGTAAGTTAGCCACAAATAAACCTTTTGGTGTAAATGTTCCATTGTTGTATCCAGATATAGAGAAACTGATGTCAATTATCGTTGCTGGTGGAGTGAAAATAGTTTTTACTTCTGCGGGTAATCCTGCCACCTGGACTAATTATTTAAAACAAGCAGGGATAACTGTTGTGCATGTTGTGAGTAATGTAAAATTTGCCTTAAAGTCGCAAGCCGCAGGTGTTGATGCTGTTGTTGCAGAAGGTTTTGAGGCAGGTGGTCATAATGGTCGTGAAGAAACGACTACAATGTGTTTGATTCCGGAGGTAAAAGATGCTTTACAGATTCCGGTGATTGCAGCAGGAGGAATTGGAAGTGGTCGTGCTATGATGGCAGCATTTGCATTAGGTGCAGAAGGTGTGCAGGTTGGGTCGCGTTTTGTAGCCAGCGTGGAGTCATCGGCACATACCAACTTTAAAGACAAGGTTATTAATACATCTGAGGGGCAAACAGTTTTAACATTGAAACAACTGACACCGGTGAGACTGATAAAAAATAAATTTAGCGAACAAGTTGAACAGGCGCAACAGCGCTGTGCAACGCGCGAGGAATTGACGCAGTTGCTTGGTCGTGCAAGAGCTAAAAAGGGAATGTTTGAAGGAGACCTTGATGAAGGAGAATTGGAAATTGGTCAGGTATCGTCACAAATAAAAAGTGTTATTCCTGCCCGCGACATTGTGAAAAATATTTGGGATGAATTTTTAAAAGAAAAAAACCGAATTGCTAATTTGTTTTAAATTATGATGAAATTTGAAAAGATAGTTTTACCCAATGGTTTGCCTGTGATTGTAAATTATGATCCTTCAACACCTTTGGTAGCAATGAATATATTGTACAAAGTTGGTGCACGCAATGAAGATGCAGGCCGAACCGGTTTTGCGCATTTGTTTGAACATTTAATGTTTGGAGGTTCAGTAAATATCCCTTCTTATGATGAGCCTTTGCAGCGTGCAGGAGGAGAGAATAATGCATTTACCAACAATGATTTTACCAACTATTATCTGACTATCCCTTCACAGAATGTTGAAACAGCTTTTTGGTTAGAGAGCGACCGAATGTTAAGTCTTGCATTCTCAGAAAAAAGTTTAGATGTGCAGCGCAATGTGGTAATTGAAGAGTTTAAACAGCGCTATTTGAATCAACCTTATGGTGATGTGTGGCTCAATTTGAGACCACTTGCATACAAAGTTCATCCCTATCAATGGGCAACAATAGGTAAAGACATCAAACATATTGAAGATGCTACACTGGATGATGTAAAAGCATTTTTTAATAAATGGTATTGTCCTAACAATGCAATCCTCACCTTATCAGGAAATATTAAACCGGAATACGCTTTTAAGCTTTCAGAAAAATGGTTTGGCGAAATAAATGCACATGATTTATCAAAGGAGAGTTTGCCAAAAGAACCTAAGCAAAATGAGTACAGAAATATTGTTTTAGAAAGAGATATTCCTGCAAATTCTATTTATAAAGCTTTCCACACTTGTTCGCGATTTGATGATGAGTTTTATGCTACAGAATTACTCACCGATATACTGTGTGGAAGCAAATCGTCTTTGTTATATCATACTTTAGTTAAAGAACAACAACTGTTTAATTCAATCAATGCTTATTTTACAGGTGACTTGGATAATGGATTGATGGTAGTTGAAGGAAAAGTAAATGATGGCGTTGAAGTAAAAAATGCAGATCATGCTGTTGATGTTTTGTTGCAACAAGTAGCTGATGATGGTGTTCAGGAGAAAGAAATGAAGATTGTAAAACAAAAAACAGAATCTGCGTTAATTTTTTCGGAGGTAAATATTGGTAACAGAGCATTAAATCTTGCATATTTTGAGATGATAGGTGGTGCAGAAAAAATAAATAAACAGTTACAGCAATATGAGGCTGTTAATTCAAATGATGTACAGCAAGTGGCAAAAACAATTTTAAAAAAAGAAAGTGAATCTTCAATTTATTATTGCAAGAAAGGAGTCACTTTATGAATAGGGTAGCAGAGCCTGCGTTGACATTAATTAGTAAGATTGATATTACATTGCCGGAAAAGATTGTTCTGGACAATGGCATACCAGTATTTGTTCTTAATGCTGGAGAACAGGAAGTAACTAAGCTCGACATAGTTTTCAGGGCAGGGGATTGGTATGGTGAATTTAGTACATTAGCTGCTAATGTGAATGAGTTACTGGATTCCGGAACAGCAAAACGTACAGCCTATGAAATTTCGCAGTCGTTTGACCAATATGGAGCCTATCTGAATACCACTTGTAATTTTGATACAGCATCAGTAAAACTTTTTACTTTATCACGATTTATTCCTGAAACTTTTTCTTTGTTACTTGAAATTATTTCAGAGGCAATATTCCCTGATGAAGAAGTGAAAATATTAAGAGATCAAAGTATTCAGCAATTAAAAATCAATAGTCAAAAGGTTAATTATATTTCAAGAAATAATTTTAACAAAATGTTATTTCCGGGTGATCATCCTTATGGCAGGTCATCTTCAGAAGCAGATTATCAGAAGTTGAATTCTGCAGATTTACTTTTATGGCATAATCAATATTATCAACCTCAAAACTGTTTGATTTTTCTTAGTGGGCGTTTTAATGAGGATGCTATTAAATCTTTAAATCAAATATTTGGAAAGTGGAAAGATACTTCACCGGGTAAAATAATTGAGAAAAACTTTTCTGTTGAAAATTATAAGCCTGAAAAAAAGTATATTGAAAAAAATGATGCATTACAAACTGCTATTCGGATTGGATGTCATGCCCCTAACAAATTGCATCCCGACTATATTCCATTAACAGTTTTATCAACAGTTTTAGGCGGGTATTTTGGCTCAAGGCTGATGAGTAATTTAAGGGAGGAACGTGGTTATACCTATGGAGTTGGTTGTACATTAGTATCTTGGCTTCATGACGGATACTTCTTAATCTCAACCCAAGTGGGTAAACAACATAGGGAGCGTGCAATAGAACAGATTTATCTTGAAATTAAAAGACTTCTTGAAGAAAAAATCTCTGACAATGAGCTTAATCGCGTAAAAAATTATATGACAGGTGTTTATCAAAGAAGTTTAGACGGTCCAATGCTTGTGTCTGATAGAATAAGATCTACGGTTTTATACAATCAGGATTTCAATGTTTTAAATACATATTTACAAATCATGAATTCTACAAATTCTGACCAGCTTATTGAATTGGCGAATCGTTATTTTTCTAATGAAATGACTGAAGTTTCTGTGGGTTAAGTTAAATGAGTTTTTACGGTGACAACCCTGTTAAAAAAATATCGTTTAAATATTAAATTTATGATGTAGAAATGAAGAATAGTTTTATATTTGTGCAAACAAATTTAATGAAGCTATGATACGAAAACACATTATTGCACTTTTGATGTTCTGTACTTTTTTTACATGGGATGTCAAAGCAAGTCACCTATTTGGTGGAGAAATTACTTGGATCTGTATCAAATCAGGCCCAGACATTGGCAAATTTCAATTTACCTTAAAAGTTTACAGAGATTGTAATGGTATTCCTTTTTCACCACCTTCAGCAATTCAGGTTTATGGAAATCCATTAGTAACCTCAATTCCAATTAATGCTGCACTAACTGTAGTAAATGACTTAAGTCCCACAGGTTGTGGCTTCACTTGTGCCAATCCTGCTGCCGGAGCCACTCAGGAATTTATTATGAAAACCAACCCTGTGTTTTTAAATGGTACACCACCTGCAACAGGCTGGGTTTTTGCTATTGATGATTGTTGTAGAAATGTATTAGTGAATCTTGGTGGTGCTGGTGGCTTCACCATCAGAGCGGTGATGTATCCATATAATGGACAGAATATGAATCCATGTTATGATTCATCACCTTTTTTCAAAGAAAGACCCAATACTTATATCTGTATTGGTTATCCATACACTTATAATCCAACAGCAGTAGATCCGGAGTTAGATTCACTTTATAGTGATTGGACTAATCCACTAGAACAACCTACTACTTCACCGCCTGCAGCCTTCAATGCACCAATAATCAATTTTACGGCACCTTATACAGTAAACAGTCAGTTGCCCGGTAATGTTACCATGAATCATCAGTCGGGCGAGATTACTTTTTTTGTGACCACAGCTTCAGCAGTAACCGGAAATTTTGCGACTTGTTTAAAAGTTACAGCTTATAAATGTAATCAAAAAGTTGCGGAAATATTTAGGGACTATGGCGTTGTACTTACAACCAATTGTTTTGTGCAAAATCCACCTACCATCAATCTTCCGCCTGCCATTAATTTACCATTTGCCGGTGGAACTTTGAAAGATACAACGGTTCATGTTGGTGATACTGTCAGATTCAGGATAGATGCTACGGATTTTCAACGGAACATTGGTTCAGGTGCTGCTTTTCAAACCATTCGAATTGATGCCTATGGAGATCAGTTTGGGTCACCTATAAATACCAATAGTGGGTGTGAGTATCCTCCATGTGGTAAATTAGATAAACTTACACCTGTAATTTCACCTTTAGCAGCTTTTATAAATTTTGAATGGGTCACAACGTGCGATCATATAATTAAACCCTCAGGGTGTTTACGCGAAAGAAATACTTACTACTTCATCATAAAAGCACAAGATAACTATTGTCCGGCACCAGCTATAAGTACGATTACAATAAGTATTACCGTAATTCAATCCAAACCAATAGAACCACCACATGTTCGAGGGGCATCAGTTTTGAATGCTACTGGCGATGTTGGTCTTTATTGGGAATCACCCGGTGTCGTAAATCAACTTGATACACATCACGTATTCAATTCTTATCAGATTTATGCATCAAATAATTTTGCCGGTCCATACACATTGGTTGATTCAGTTGCAGGAAATAAAGATTTTTACAAACAAAAAGGTGATACCATTACGGCAACACAATTGAATACATTAATAGGTGCAAATGCAAATAATGGTCCTGTTTATTTTTATGTTCAAACAAAGTCTTTGTGTAATGGTGATAGCACTTCTGTCCCTTCTGACACTATCAGTACCATGTTTGTCAGCAGCACTCTTGTTAATTGTGAAACGCAGTTAAATTGGAATTCTTTATTTAATCATGCTTATCCCGGGTCAGCGGGTTTAGTTTATAAGATTTATCGAGAACATCCAATTGGTTCACCTCCTGTTCAAATTGCAACTGTACCTAACACATGGCCAAATGCAACTTATACCGATCCTTTTTCTAAAACAGTATGTCGTGATAGTGTGAAATATTATGTGTCCATTGATGATACTCTCATCATTATTCCAACGCCTACAATTACCAGATGTGTCTCAAAATCTAATGTCATAAAGAAAGTTATAGATAATAGATTCACTGCAAATATTTCTCCTGCAGGACCAACAAATCTTTGTCCCCCCAATTGTGTCAATATTACAGCCTCTGCAAATCCAAGTCCTGCATGTTTTACAACTTCCTATCTATGGAGTAACGGTGCAACAACAGCAACCATTACTGCATGCAATGCAGGCGCTTATTCTGCTGTTATAACACAAAGCCCAAGTGGCTGTACAAGTACCACACCATCACATGTTGTAACTTTAACTCCGGGGCCTACTGCAAATATTGCAATTTCAGGTGTAAGTAATGTCTGTCCCGGTGATAGTGTAAATCTTCAATTTACTTTTGCAGGAGGTGCGCCTTATACTTACAGTTATAATGTTCCCGGTCCGGGTTGTGTTGGAACAACAGTTGTAAATGCTGTAGCCAATTCATCACCGGTAATAGTGAGAGTGCCTGTTAATTGTAATTTTAACTATACACTCAATTCTGTAATGGGTGCATGCGCAGGCACTGTCAGTGGTAGTGCAAACGCAACAATTAAAGCATTGCCGACTGCAAGTGTTGTAAATACAGCAAATGATACCGTTTGTAATGGAGGTGGTTCCACAATATCACTGGCATTTACAGGTACAGGGCCTTGGAATTATGTCATTAAAAGCAACACAGGTCCTGATATTACAGCAACTACGGCTTCAAACCCCGTTTCAATTAATGTTTCACCAACTTCCACTACAACCTATACATTGTTTAGTGTTCAAGATGCTTGTATAGGTACAGTGTCAGGTACCAGAAAAATTGTTGTTCTGCCAGTGCCGACTGCTGCCATGTCTATTACAGGAAACGATACAATTTGCAGCGGCAGCTCAACAACAATTCGTGTTGACTTTACCGGAACAGGCCCATTTGTTGGAAATATTAAAGACAACACAACTGGAGTTTTAACACCGGTAAATACAGCAGCAACATTTATTACGCTTAATGTATCACCAAATTCAACCACTACTTATTCGTTCCAGAATTTCACGAGTTCGAATAAGGCTTGCCCAGGTACCATATCAAATAGCATTGTTGTTGCTGTAAAAGCAATTCCTACAGCAAACATTTCAAGTGTTACCAATGCAACAATTTGTAAAAATGACAGTGTGCGTATGCAAGTTAGTTTTACAGGTAATGGAGCACCATACTCATTTGGTTTAGTGACCAATGCAGGAGCACCAACAAATGTAAATGCAACTTCGAATCCATATTATTTTTATGTACATCCAATCAGCAACACGAATTATATAGTTACAACAGTTTCTGATGCATTTTGCAGTAAGACAAATATCAATGATACAGTTGCTGTAACAGTAAATCAATTGCCAACTGCCGTCCTTTCAGGAACAACAACAATATGTGCAGGTCAACCGGCTACTTTGACAATTAACTTTACCGGAACAGGCCCATTTACAGGAAGCTGTGTTGCAAGCACCGGTGGTACAATTAATTTTAATACATCAGCTAATCCATACACTTTTAATGTTTCGCCAAGTGCAACAACTACGTATTCATTAAGTGCTACAATTAATGATGCAAAGTGTTCTAATAACACCAATCCTGCAACAGCAATTGTAACGGTTAACGCATTGCCACAGGCATCTATTAGTGGTAACAAGACTATTTGTACCGGAGAAAATGATACATTGTTAGTCAACTTTACTGCAGGCAATGCGCCTTGGACATTCTATTACAAAGATGGATTAGGAAATACTTATGGTCCGGTTACAACCAGTAATAATCCCTATAAGGTAGTTGTTAGTCCAACAGCTACTACTACATTTCAACTCGATTCTGTGTTTAGCGGAGTTTGTAAAGGAAGTGTCAATGGAATTAGTAGTGTTACAGTAAGACCATTACCAACAGCAACATTTACAACCAGCAACGATACTATTTGCAATGGCAATGCCACTAACTTAACAATTCAGTTTACAGGTACTGCACCATTCAGTTATCAGTTGCAAGGACAAGCAGTGCAGAATGCAGCTACCAATCCTGTTACAATCAGTGTTAATCCAACAACAACGACAAATTACACATTGGTTCAGGTGAATGATCAGCTTTGTACAAGTACAACTAATCAGCAAATAAAAGTTACTGTGCTAAACTTACCGACAGCAACACTTTCAACAACTACTCCAAATTTATGTGTTGGTACTAGCGGAAGTATTACCATAAACTTTACAGGTAATGGACCCTTCACCACTGCATATTCAAACGGAACTGTGAATACACCTGTTGTAAGTAATACAAATTCTATTGTTATTCCTGTTTCACCAACAGTTAACACAACCTATTCATTAGTTGGAAATGTTAATAGCATGTATGGATGTAATGCACCGGTTAATCCGGCAACTGCTTTAATTACCGTTAGGCCATTGCCAACAATGACTATTAGTGGAAGTCCAATAATCTGTGAGAGCACATCAGCAAATTTCAACATTGCTTTTACAGGTACTGCACCATTTAATTATAGTTATTTTAATGGAACAGCGAACATTAACGGAACAACAAGTACAAATCCTTTGACAGTAACAGTAAGTCCGCCTGTAGGCACAACAACCTATACTCCTGTTAGCATTACCGATCAATATTGTACCGGAACAGCGTTGAATGGATCATCTGTTGTGAAAGTTAATCCAAAACCAACTGCAACATTATTTGGAAATGATACCATTTGTGTAGGAAGCAGTTCTTTCATTGCAATTAAATTTGTGGGTACACCGCCATTCGACTATAGTTATACTACAAATGGTGTTTCATCAGGTAGCCTTTCGTCTCCGGTTGACTCTGTTTCAATCCCTGTTGCACCTAATGTTAATACAACGTATGTGTTGTCAACCAGTATTTCTGATGCTAATTGTTCCAACAGTAATATCAATCAGTCGGTTTACATGAAAGTAACACCTATACCGACAGTAACTATTTCAGGAACAAATGCAATATGCAGCGGAGGTTCTACAAATCTTACTCTTAATTTTACAGGAGAAGCACCCTATACTTATTCTTACTTAGCCGGTGGAACTTCTGTGGGACCATTTACAACCAATAATACTTCTGTAACAATTCCTGTGAGCCCAACTAGCAATACAAATTATACGCTTCCGGCAACAGTTAATGGAAATGGATGTAACGGTCCGGCATCCGGAAATGCAATGATTACAGTTAATGCTATACCGCAGGCCGTAATTACAACTGCTAAAGATTCTATCTGCAAAGGTGATAGTACTCAATTATCAATTCAATTTACAGGAACTGCACCATTTACTTATCAGCTACAGGGACAAGGAGTTTCGAATGCAACATCCAACCCTCATACATTCTATGTGTCGCCTCAAAGCAATACATCATATGTGCTGACCAACATTACGGATAATAACTGCCCTGCAGTGATTAATCAGAATATTGGAGTGAAAGTATTGGACAATCCAACGGTTGCTATTACCACAGCAACACCTTCATTGTGTAAAGGAAATCCGGGAAGTATTACGCTTAACTTTACTGCAAACGGACCTTACAATGTAACTTACAATGACGGAACATCTAACTTCCCTGTAACATCAACATCAAATTCAGTAACAATTCCTGTTACACCAACAGCAACTACTACCTATACATTGTCTGGTGTTGTTACAGGTTTATTAGGATGTAAGACTTCTGCAACCGGATCAACAACTGTTACAGTTCATGAATTACCACAAGCTGTTATTTCAGGCAATCCTGTTATATGTCTCAATGAAATAGCACCTATTCAGATTCAATTTACAGGAACAGCACCATTTAATTATAGTTATCAGAATAATGTTACCGGTCAGATTAATAATGGAACAACATCTCAAAATCCATTAACCATAAATCTTAGTCCAACAACAACAACTTCCTATAATTTGACTGCAATAAGTGATAAGAATTGTCCAGGAACTCAAATAAGTGGTCTGGCAAATATTACAGTTAATCCATTGCCACAGCCTGTCATTACCGGTGTCAATGCCGTTTGTGAAGGTACCCCATCTGTGCTCTCAACTACATTGCCATATACAAGTTATCAATGGTCAAATACAGGAACAGGAAGTACAACAACAGTTACAGCTACAGGAAACTATACGGTTCAGGTGACAGATAACAACGGATGTAAGAACACATCACCTTCGTTTGCATTCATTGCACATCCATATCCTGTGGTGAATTTTACCAACGACACCAGCAAGACCTGTCAGGTTCCTAGAGTAAATTACTTTAATCAGTCATTGTATCAGCCCGGTGCTACATTCAGTTGGATACTTGGCGACAATGCAACATCCAATGAAGTTAATCCATCACATATTTACAGTCAGCCCGGCACCTATAATGTGCAATTAGTAGTCACTAATCCATTTGGCTGCAAAGACTCTATTGAAAAACCTGTTGAAGTAATATTCTATCCATTGCCAGTTGCACAATTTACAGCAAACCCAATGGTGACAAATATTTTTAACGGACCAGTAAGTTTCACAGACCAATCTGCTTATGCAGTAAGTTGGAAGTGGGTATTTGGTGAAGGAGATACATTGTATGATCAGAATGTCACTCATTATTTTCCTGAGATTGGAGAGTTTCCGGTTAAGTTGATGGTTGAGAACATTTCAGGTTGTAAAGATGAAACACAACAAACTATTGTGATTAATCCATTCTGGTTACCCAATGCATTTACACCTAATGGCGATGGACGAAATGAAGTGTTCTTTGATCCAGGTTTTGCAATGGAATATTCAGGATTTAATTTACGTGTTTTCAACCGTTGGGGACAAATGCTGTTCCAGTCAGATTCTCCATCAAAACCATGGGACGGAACTAATGGTAAAGGTGAAATAGCGCCACAAGGAACTTATGTTTATACACTTAGCGTTACCAATAAAGGAGGTAAACGACATGATTTCAATGGAACTATTACTTTGCTGAGATAAATTTATGTAAAAATTAAATTGTTAGAAATATAACAGCCGTTAAAGTCATTAAAAGATTTTAACGGCTGTTTGCTTTTGGAAATATTTGCCAACAAATAGTATAAGTATCAGATGTAATATTGTGAATAAAAACAACCTCTTAGGATATGTTGGCAGACATATTATCCATTTGTTTATTTTAATTTTGAAGCCGTTAAAATATTTGTATTAAAATGAATCAATATCATGAATTACTCAGACATGTAATGACCAATGGGGTCGAAAAATCTGACCGAACAGGTACAGGAACTAAAAGTGTTTTTGGGTATCAGATGCGATTTGATTTACAGAAGGGTTTTCCACTCATCACAACAAAAAAGCTTCATACCAAATCTATAATACATGAGTTGCTATGGTTTTTAAAAGGAGAAACCAACATAGCGTATTTAAAGGAGAATGGTGTATCAATTTGGGATGAATGGGCTGATGCAAACGGGAATCTCGGTCCGGTTTATGGTCATCAATGGCGTTCATGGTCAACACCTGATGGTAATGGAATTGATCAGATAAGTACCTTGATTGATACAATAAAAAGCAATCCTGATTCACGCAGGATGCTTGTGAGTGCCTGGAATGTTGCTGATGTTTCAAAAATGGCATTGCCACCATGTCACATACTTTTTCAGTTTTATGTAGCTAATAAAAAATTATCATGTCAGCTTTATCAGCGTAGTGCTGATATTTTTCTTGGTGTACCTTTCAACATAGCTTCTTATGCTTTGCTTGTTCATATGATTGCACAGGTTTGTCATTTAGAGGTTGGCGAATTTATTCATACACTTGGCGATGCACACATTTATTCAAATCATTTTGACCAGGTAGAACTTCAACTTTCACGAACACCTTATCTTTTGCCAACATTACAAATGAATCCATTAGTGAAGGATATCTTTAAGTTTAAGTTTGAAGATTTTTATTTTTCGGACTATCAGTCGCATCCTGCGATAAAAGCACAGGTGGCAGTTTAATCAAATGATTATTTCAATAATAGCTGCAATGGATCAGAATCGTTTAATTGGTTCTGAAAATGATTTGCCATGGCATTTACCTGTGGACATGAAATATTTCAAAGAAACTACTTTGGGCCATTATGTTCTTACAGGTCGAAAAAATTATGAGAGTATTCCGGAAAAATTCAGACCGCTAAAAGGTAGAACGAATTTAGTTGTATCAAATTCTAAGATTCAATTTCCCGGTGCTATTATGATTTCAAACATTGAAGAAGGTATTGAAATAGCAAGCAGGGCAGGGGAGAAGGAGCTTTTTATAATTGGTGGTGGGCAAGTGTTTAAACAATCAATGTATCTTGCGAATAAGCTTTATATTACCCTGATACATCATCAGTTTAATGGTGATGTTTTTTTTCCTGAAATAAACTGGAAGCAATGGAACATTATATCAAGAAAAGATGTTGTGCCTGATGAAAACAATAAGTATGCTTGTTCTTTTATTGTAGCTGAAAGAATTTCAGTGCAATAATTATAAGTTATAAATCATTTTCCTTCCGGTAAATCTCAATCATATCTTTTAGTCCCTGATCAAAAGAAACGGAAGGATGCCACTTCTTTTCACGCTTAATTTTAGAGTAATCAGCTTTTACATCCTCGACTTCTACAGCACGTCTTTTTTCGTTACATGTTATCGTTGGATTTTTTCCGGTGAAAGAAATTACCTTGTCGACTATTTGTTGCACACTAAAGCTGCTGCCACTGCCAATATTATAAACATTAAATGTGCGTTCTTCTGAATGAGTTAACAAACATTGCAGGAATGCATTACAAACGTCATTTACGTACACAAAATCGCGTTTAGGGGTAAGCGTTTCAAGATTAAGCTGACCTTTAAAAACACCTTCAATGATTTTGGGAATGAGAAAAGAAGAATTCTGACCCGGTCCATAAATATTAAAAATTCGTAAAACGTCAACCGGAACATTAAATTCTTTATTGTAAACATGACACAGTTGCTCACAAATTATCTTACTTGAAGCATAAGGATTCCACATGTTTATTGGGTGATTCTCGTCAACAGGAAGGTAGTTTGGCTGGCCATAAACATACGATCCCGAAAAAATAAATCGCGCATTACGTTTCTTGCATAGCTCAAGAGCATTGAGTGTTCCATTTAAATTAATGGAGAAAAATGCAGCTGTATTATTGTATGAATCCGGAACAAAAGTATGTGCTGCAAGGTGTATAAGGCAATCGAAATCGGGAATTGTATTTAATGTTTCAGCTTTTGTAATATCAATACCAGAGGATCTTGAAATACTGACTACTTCAAAATTATTTTTTTTTAATAAAGCTGTCAATGCTTTACCAAGAAATCCACCGGCACCGGTTATTGCAATTGTAGCATTAGCCATTTGACTTTTTCTCTATTTCTTCCATCTGCTGGCATGCACGCTGATAATCTTCTAAGCGCCCAATGTCTAACCAATTTCCTTTATATTGATATCCTTTTACACTTTCCTTTGCCTCATGGAGCTTTATAATTAAATCAGGAACGTTAAAGTAGCCATCAGGCAAATATTTTAAAACGGCAGGTTCAAAAACATAAATCCCCATACTTACCAAATATTCCAATGTAGGTTTTTCTTTCCACTCGGTAAATTCATTATTTTGGTCTATCTTTATGACACCAAAATCAATATCAACCGTTCTGCGCGTTAAGCCGATTGTAGCAACGGCTTTATTGTCTTTATGAAACCTGAACATTTCCTCAAGATTGATATCAGTAAACAAATCGCCATTCATAAAAAAGAATGAATCTGTTAAATATGATTCAATAAGTTTCATTGGACCAGCTGTGCCTAAAGGTTCTGTCTCACTTGAATAGATTATTTCAACCCCAAACTTTGAACCATCACCAAAATAAGAGCGGATTAATGATTCAAGGTAACCAACACAAATAACCACTTTGGTTACACCTGCATCTTTAAGTTGTTTGATTAATATTTCTAAAATTGGTCTGTTGCCAACGGGCATTAAAGGCTTTGGTAAACTAATAGTAAAAGGTGCCAAGCGGGTGCCTTTTCCTCCTGCTAATAAAACTGCTATCATATCTTGAATTTAAACATTGTAAATATCCGGTTTGTAAAGATGCAGATGCTTTTCGAGAAAGTCAATAGTTTCTTTTAAACCTGATTGAATATTGTATGCCGGTTTCCAGTTACTGTTGGTAATGAGTTTGGTGTTGTCGCAGTAGAGGCGTTCTACTTCACTGTTATCAGGACGAACACGCTGCGCATCTGTAATAATATTAATTTTCTTTCCCATCATTTCTGCAATTAGTTTAGCCAGATCACCAACACTAATCTCATTGTTCATGCCAATGTTGGTAACAGATCCGGTAAATTTTGCTGATTGGGCTATTGTGATAAATCCGTTTGCAGTGTCTTTAACAAAAGTAAGGTCTCTGGTAGGCGTGATGTGACCTAATTTGATATCACTTTTACCACTTAGTAATTGAGTAATGATAGTTGGAATTACAGCTCTGGCACTTTGACGTGGGCCATAAGTATTAAATGGTCTTACAATTTTTACCGGAGTGTTGAATGAAAGAAAATAGCTTAATGCAATTTGATCAGCACCTATTTTTGAAGCTGAATATGGTGACTGACCAACCAACGGATGTTTTTCATCAATTGGAATATATTGGGCAGTACCATAAGTTTCACTTGTTGATGTTACAAGAACATTTTCTGTACCATGTTCACGGCATGATTGTACAATATTATACGTGCCCTCAACATTTGTTTTAATGTACGCCATTGGAGAAACATAGCTGTATGGAATGCCTATTAATGCTGCCAGGTGAAAGACAGTATCGCAACCTTTAACAGCATGATGTACACTATCGTAATCTCGGATATCGCCAGTAATAAATTCAATTTGATTGGCATATTTAGAGCCTTCAAGCCAGCCATAATTGGACTTTGAATTATATCTGACAAACGCCTTGACATTATATCCGGCTTCTACACATTGTTCTGTGAGATGTGAACCGATAAATCCTCCTGCACCGGTAATTAGTACATTTTTCATCTGATATTATTTATATTAAGTTGTGTTTTTTTAATAAGATATTTCTTTCATTTAGTTCTTTAAGTTTTTGATGCCTAAATCTCATTTGATGTACATCATAAACATTTATCATTGAAAGAAGAATCATTAAGTACCAAAGTAAGGTTGTATAATCAAAAGGGTGACCCGTAAATGCATAAAATACATACATAATTAAAAGTGTATATGCAGCGAACACAGAAGGGTTACGTGTTTTATGATAAATAGTAAATAGCTTAATAATAAAACGAATTAAGAATATTAAAAATATTGTCAGACCAACAATTCCTACCTGCATTAAATATGCGATATATTGATTGTGGGCCATCCAATGTTTGGAAGTTCCAAAAAGCTGATTGATGGGACCAAGTTCATTAAAATAAACATCAAATAAGGTTTCCCATCTGTTAACCCTACCTGTACCTATAGACTTAGCAGCATCTGCATCACCACCTGAATCAACATAATTAATTTCCGTTTCAAAGCGTGTATTCAGATCATCAGAAAGGCTAAAAGACAGATAAATTGAAATTGCTAATGCCGGAATTATCAGAAACATATGCTTTTCATAAATTCCATACCACATTATGACATAAATTAAAAACATAAGCAACGCACTTTTTGTCATGGTAATAACTAAAATGACACCTGTTACACCTATAGTAAGTACTTTCAGAAATTTAAAAAAGTGATTTGGTTTTTTTGGCGTTATTGAAAAATATAGATTACAAAACAATAAACAAATTACAGAAAGATAGGAAGGTGTACCAGGGTCATTATACAATCCGTTATATCTGACTACACCACGTGTTGTATCAAAATTTGATAGTCCTAATGCGAACACAAGTATCGTAATAACACCTGCAGCTAAAGTAGTTAGCCAGATAACCTTTATTAAGTTGACTCTTTTTTTAAAATTCTCAAATATCTCGATTGCCGCCATGAAGTATATCAAATAAGAATTAAGCATTTTTAAATATACTTTTGTGCTTATAAATATAGATCTTGTATCAACAGAAACGTTAAGAAAAAAAGAAAATATTTGTAATCCGATAAATATCCAAATCCAAATCTCATTAAAGGTTGGATAAGAAATTGGCTTATTCAGATACTTAATTAATAGTAGAAGTGCAGAAAATACTCCTGATATTTCAAGAGCATTAAATTCTCCAATAATATTGACATTTACAGTCATGTCAATGAATGGTTTTACTAAAAAAAGAGTTAAAAAGAAATGACGGTTAAAGAATAGGCCAACTATAAGAAGAGTGGCTAACCCAAAGTATGATGCAAGTGTTAAATAAAAATCAAGCATTTTGACAGTATTGTTTTATAGCTGACAGAAATCCTTTGGCACTTTTTTCAGCAGTGACATTATTCTCAATAAACTCATTGGCTTCAACACCCATTTTTTGAAGCAAAGTTTCATTATCTAAAAGTTCGTTAATTCGAATTGCAGCATCTTGATGAAATCCAAAATCCAGAATTAATCCGTTCTTAGTATCAAAAATCAAATCGCGTGCGGCACCTGCATTAGGAGAAACAATACATGGAAGTCCTGAAGCCATTGCCTCATTCAATACCAATCCCCAAATATCGCATCCGGTTTGAAATAAGAAACAATCTGTCTGTTCCAGATAAGGTGGAAGATCGGATTTTTGTTTAAATCCTTCAAATATGACTATATCCTCTAACTTTAATTCCTTAGCCAAGTTTTTTAAACTTTCAGCGGCAGGACCATCACCAATTATACGAAGTAAAAAGTCATTTCTTAGTTTCCTTAATTCATTGATGGTTTTTATTAGATCGTCAATTTTTTTACCCGGAGTTAAATAACCCAGATAAAGCAATTGTTTGATAGAGTTAGCTTTCCTGCTAATTCGTTTTTTAGCTATTTCATTAAAAAAATGAGTGTCAACAGTATTAATTGCAATGTGAATTTTTTTCTCAGGTGCGCCAATGTAGGTAAGATATTCTTTGGCTTTAGTACCATAAGCAATAAATCCCTTAGCTCTTCTAACTAAAATCATTCTTAGCAGTTTTCTTAATGCAGAATCTTTTCTGCCTTTAAAGTTAACAGAGCCTGACCAGATAAAATAATTAATATTCAGAAAAAAGGAGTAGAACCAGAGTTTAATTGTAGCCGGGCTATATCCAATCACAAAAGTAATATCCGGCTTATATTCACGATGTAATTTTAATAATCCCGGATAGGTAAACATTGTGTTTTCCGTTGACCCAAACGTAAATTTAGTTGATTTCAGAATTGTGTAATCGAATTTCATTTTGTTGAAATCGAGTTTGGATTTTCTACGTTTATATCCCGCTGCACCGAATGCAACTTTAAATTGGATGTTCTCCTGCTGCAGTAATAAATGCAAAGCATTGAACATTGCAATTCTGTAATCCTGCGGGACATTGGTAACAATAAGAACTTTTTTTACCTCACGCATGCATCCATCTTTTAAACCATGATATTAAAAAATATGCTGTCCATAAATCATTAACTGATTTCTCGTTACCACTTTTTACATTATTCAATATTTGCTTTAGACCTTCCTGATTCAGTAATGGAAAGTTTTTGCAAAACTCAATGTAATTTGATTCTACATAATCAGTCATAATTTCTCCACCCCACTTTTTCAATGGTAAGCAAAAACCCATTTTCTTTCTATATAGAACCTCTTTAGGCAAAATAGCTTCAAGTGCCTTTTTTAAAATGTATTTTGGCTCATTGTTTTTTATCTTCATACTACCGGGAATTGATAGTGCGAAATTCACAAATTCGTAATCAAGAAAAGGTGAACGAAGTTCAATGGAATGTGCCATACCTAACTTATCACCTCGATAGAGATACCAATGTGGGTCAGTCAGTTTAAAACCCATAAAACACATCCAATCAATATGATCATGATAAGGTTTTTTAATTGAATTATATTCGTTTTTAAAAGCTTCAATTATAGAATAGGAATTTAGTGAATGATGTCTGCTTCTGAAATCCGGGTGCAGAAAACGACTTTTTACGGATTCTTTAAAGCTTCGGGCACTACTCCAATAAAATTCCTGATTCTGTGCTGCACGGCTTAACATTTCACTTAATGGAGAATTCGAATTTATCAATGAATAAGTTCCGGAAACAAACTTTTTAATTCCTGTTGGTAGTTTACTGAATTTATCAAAGGTTTTGTAGTTGTGAATATATTTTAAATGGTTTCGATATCCTGCAAAAATTTCATCACTTCCATCACCCGTTAGTACAACGATGGTGCCTTCCTGCCTTGCTTTCTGAGAAATGAAATAAATAGGAACACAGGTGGGATCAGCTAATGGTTCATCGAATATATCTACAATCTTTGGCAGGAAATTTTTAAATTCATCAGGGTTTACAGTCTTTTCAAAGTGTTGTGTGCGAAATTCGTCAGAAACTTTTCTTGCATGTTCAAGTTCATCAAAATCGGGTTGTCCTTCAAATCCGATAGAGTAGGTTTTAACAGGTTGATTTGTCATTTTTGACATCATGGCTACTAATGCACTTGAGTCAACACCACCACTTAGAAATGCTCCAACAGGAACATTTGAAACCATTCTATATTGAACAGCTTTCTGTAAACGTTCAAGCGTTTGCTCCTTTAATTCCTCTTCAGTAATGTTTCTTAAATCACTATATTCAATATTCCAATATGATTGATATTTAAAATGACCGGTTTTTTCAATTGTCATGCAATGAGCAGGATGAAACTTTTTAATGTTTCTGAACATTGTCATTGGTGGAGCTAATACATTAAATGTTAAGAAATGATAGAAGGCTTCCTCATCTAATTCAGTCTTAATAAATGGTAGTTTTAACAATGCTTTCACCTCTGATGAGAAAGCAAATACACCATTCTGAAAAGAATAATATAAAGGCTTTTTGCCAGAGCGGTCTCTTGCTAAGAAAATTTGCTCCTTCTTAGGATCCCAAATAGCAAAAGCAAACATTCCATTAAGATATTTGATGCAACTTTCTCCAAACTTTTCATAAAGCCCAAGCAATACTTCTGTATCACTATCTGATTTGAATTTATAATCAGGCAGATATTTTTTTAACTCTGTATAATTGTAGATCTCACCATTGAAAACTATTTCATAAGCTGCATCATTTCGCATTGGCTGATGTCCGGCTTTTGAAAGGTCAATAATGCTAAGTCGCCTATGACCAAAAAATAAACGTTGATTGATTTCTGAAACTCCACTATCATCAGGACCACGATGACTGATAGTGTCATTCATCAAACTTATTAGTGCTTTCTCATCACCGATATTGACTTTATTAAAATTGAAAATTCCGTTAATGCCGCACATCTATCTTCCTATTAAACTTGCTACTGTTTGTTGCCATGTTGAATTGAAGTAATTCATGTCAAACTGTTTTACAAAGTCGTAACCAACATTAATATATTTACTTCTATTCTTCAAAACTGTCTCAACATTTTCTTTTATGGCTTCATTTGTAGTTATGATTTGTTTTGATTTTGTAAGCAGTTCACCCATACCACCTGTTCCTGAGCCAACAACAGGAGTATTGCACAATAAAGCTTCATGGGCAACTCTATTCCATCCTTCCATTAATTTTGACATTAGTACAACAACCTCTGATGCATGTAATAAGGTTACAAATTCTTTTCTGCTCAATGAAAGGAAACGTACAGGAAGGTCTGAAGCCATATTCTGTGCATCGGTCATGATTAATTCAACATCCAAATCTTTCAATGCATTATATGCTTCATAGACGCCTTTTTGCTTATGGGCATTACCAATATAAACTATTGGTTTATCCGGTATGGAATATTTATTTCGAAACTCAGCAATATCATTTTGTTCTATTTGGTAGTCTTCAGGAATAAAGGAATTGTATATTACCTTTACATTCTTGCATCCATGTTCTTCGAGAAAATTTTTCCAATATTCAGATACCGTTATGACCAAATCCATTTTTCGAAGTTTTCTGAATAATTCAACAAAGAAAACTTTATGTCCATAAGATTGTCCGCTGTTGATTTTATCAATGTGATGAATTAGTGCAATATTTTTAGAACTTCTATTGATTGCGCCAACTACAACTGGATAATTCTCCTTAACAGTTACATCAGCCTGCGGAGTGTTAAGACGATGTTTCAGATAATATTTTAATACATTTTGCTGATCTTGTTTAATTGCGCTTTCATCAATGGTTACATCATACTTCTGTGCTAATGCCATTGCAGCCTGAAAATTATAAACATTACCACCTTTGATGATAGAGGTAATCTTCTTTTGTTTGAAAGATTCTAATACAACAGGCGATTTGGTTTGCCAAACAACTTTAGCGGACATTAAGAAAATTGAAAATTTTAAAGCGATTAATCAGAGTGCAAATTTACGCGTTTTATGGATTCAATTTATTAATGTAATTTATTGAGAATGAGAGCAGTGTGTACTTATGATTAATTTAGATGTAAACTTGACGTCATGGGCAAAAAATAAGGAAGAAATTTTTTCCCATAACTGCGTAACATTGCTTCCGTCTCAAACCTTTCAGTTATTATAGAAGGAGTTTGCTTTATTGAAGAAGGAACATGAAAATGAAAAGAATTAAATCTATTCAAAATCCTAACACCTTTCTTTGAAGAAATTGCATTTAACATTGGAACTATAAATCCAGAATGACTAACACTAAAATTATTGCTACCGGCTTTCAGTGTAATGTTTTTTGCAATGGAATAGGTTTTTGATTCCGGAAAAGAAATTTCACTAAACAATTTATTTTGGGTAAACTGAAGGTTAAGTTCGAAAAATAAACTATCAAACCATTCAATTAAGTCATTATCTGTTGGTGTTTTGTTGAACCACTCCTTTCTCCATTCAATAACTTTTTGTACTAATTGATATAAATTTCCGGATGAGATATTTAAAAATTCAAGATCATAAATTAACGCTTTTCCATGAAGCAATAAATCACGCACCCTTAAAATCCTATACTTTTTCTGAATATAGAGTTGCATAAACATTTTAAGAAGAAATTCTAAAGCCGTTTGCTTTTTTAAAATTTCAATTTCTGTTGAATTTAATTTAGAGGAGGTTCTGACGTCAATTCCATGCACTAAATTGTAATTGTGAAAGAATGAGAAAGTCTCAGCTTTTTTAAAACCTGACTCAGAGCAAGCATAGGGTTGATGCAGAAATAAGTACTTTTCTATATCTGACATATCTGCTCTGAAATTGTGAGTTAGTTTGCAATTATCTTTGACAATAATCAGCATATCAATGTCAGAGATTCCGGGATTTCCAACATGTCCAATTGTATAAATAGCAATCACATTTGCATTCGAAGCCAATTTAGAAATAAGTTTATCTGTTACTTCATTATAAATTTCATGTGATACAAAATGTGGTTTATCAATCAATTTGTACTTCATGCTTTGCTTTAGTTAGAAGTGTTTGAATAAAATTTGTCATTGCCGGTCTCATGTCAAGCAGGATACTCCTTAGCGAAGTTGGAATTTTACCTGAATTGGTCTTTTTAAAAAAATTATTTATAGCAGAAGAATTTAACGAAAGTATAATTTTGTATAACATAGGTGACTGATAAGCCCAATTTGCTCTGATTTCAGAAACCTGATTCATAATTTCATATTCCTCATCACTTAGTTTTTGCTTTAGCAAATCAAAACTATCTTTTTTAAAAATCCCTTCAGGGCTTGTTAGCTGTAAGTAAACTGATGGTAAAAGCATGAATCCGCTCAATAGACTTTTTACTTCATAAAAGTTTAGATTTTGTTCAATTCTATTGAGGTTATTCATTAAGTGATTACAATAAGAATAAAACAAATGTAATTTAGTAGTTATTGTTGGTTTCTGATAGTGAATTTGAAATGCATTATTCCCAATTAAACATTTTGCATGCTCAAACAACGATGGAGGAAAATAGTTAATTGGAAAATTGTCAAGTTCCTTTTCAGTTATAACAAACCATCCATGATGTTGTAAAGGATCCATTTCCTGCATTATTCTTTCAGATTTTTTCAATGTTGTAGCAACTTTAACTAATGATTGCTTTGAATGAAATGTTGAATGATTAAGAATGATTAATGCATCGAAGTCACTATAATTAACCAACTCATTTGTGCCTAAGCTGCCATGCAAAAATGCACCTGAAATAAACTTATTTATTTTTTTAGTAATATAAAGTTTCATTACAATGGCATGACTGCAATTTGCCTGATATCTGCTAATTGTAATATCTTTTGAATAGGTTGCGACAGCAGTGGAACTTGATTTGTATAATTTTAATATGATGCCGGCATTTTTTAAATAGGGTAGGCGGTAATGTAGTAAACTAAGCAAGATGTCAGAATGTTTGAGGCAACCATTTTTAAAATATTTTCTGATTATTTCAAAATTTTTGATATTACCTTCGGTCATTCTAATATTTAGAGTTTTTTGGATACAACAATAATAGCCTGTGGTCCAAGTTTGTTTGACAGTCGGACAATTGTTTTAAGTAAAAAATTGTCAATAACCAAAACCGATTTCATTACAAGTTTGCTTTTTTGCCATGACTTGTAGAAACGATTAATTATTGCTTCAAAAACAACTCTGAAAACGGAATTATACGGTACAATTGAAATAATTTGATGATTTGCTTTTTTTAACTCATCAATTGATTCCTTCAGATTGATTTTATTATCATGATCGCTATGATCATAAGTTCTGAAAATTTTTCGAACCATTGCACTCTGTTTCTCTGAGAATTGCCTTGAAGTATAAACAGGCTCATGATAGCAAAAGATAGCACCTTGCAACAATTTCTTATTAACCTCTGTAACTGCCTCTGCCGGTCGTGGCAAATGGTGCAACATGCCAAAACTAATTGCTCCGTTAAATGAATTATTTTTAATTGGAATATTTAAAGCACTTGCCTGAATAAAATCAGATCCGGGAATTGCCATTTTGGCGACCATTAGTCTCTTAAATGAAATATCAGTTCCAATGTAATTGTAATTAAATGTTTCAGGATTAAACATTCTTGCAACCGTTCTTGCATTCCCACAGCCAATTTCAAAAATCCACTGTCCTTTACAGTTAGTCTCAAAATGATTTATCATTTTTTCCTTTCTGGGAATAAATATCCGCCACAAATTTTCACGTTGAATTGAGTTCAACATTTTATCTCTTAATTGTGGAGTATCAACAGCAGCATCATAATATTTCATTTCCTCACGATTCCAGTTTCCATCTGATGATTGGTTTTTACTTTCTATTCTTGAAATAGTTTGCTCGATTACTAGTTTGTACTCAACCGGTAAAGTGTATCCAATTTCCTGATATATAGCTTTTAGATGTGTTAAATCCTGATCTGTGTCGTTTAACAGAATTGGAATATATTCGTAAATAAAATAAATATTTGCTTTATCATCAGTGTACAATAACCCTGTTTTAACATCGTCATCAGGTAGAAGTGATGCGTTGTCTGGATTTAAAAGAATTTGTTGATTGCGATTTATTTCAATAGCAAATAATAGCAATGGTTGCAGATGTGTATTTGGACAAATTAATTTATCGAGTATCCTAGTATGCATTTCAAAAATTTATTGCTTAATTGTTTGTTGCTGTGTTATTAATATTTTCTTTTTTCTTTGCTTTTCCTGTAAAGAATTTTTAAGAGTTGAATAAGGTAAACGACCCGTTGCCAGACTATCTTTTACAATGTAATATGAATATTTAAAAAATTTTACTATTTCCAAATGTCTTGCTGCAATAAGCATGAGCTTGATATTGGTACTTGCAATTGCATCTCTCAAATTCTTTCTTACAGCTTTATTCTTAAAATAAGAATACATTATGTTATAAGCTTTAATTTTATCTTCTAGTTTTTTAAAACTATTTAACCCACTGTAAACTCCTGCGTTGTTAATTCTGTAGCTTGCGGTAACAACATCTTCAAAATACACTTTGCCCTTTTCACTTAAAAGAGCTTTTAAAAACATATCTGTGTTTGGAAGTGTTTTAAACTCATTCGGAAAAACTCTTGGTAACAAATTTTTTCTGAATGTAGTAGTAACAGTTGGCGGTGTAACTTTTGCAACGTATGATTCATGTGTAAAAGTATCTTCATTGTAAATTTGAGTAAATGATTTAATTTGCTTTCCATTAACATCAACACTTCTGACGTTGGTAAAACAAAATGAAAAGTCAGTATGACTTTCAAGAAATGAAACTTGTTTTTGCAATTTTGAATTATCAGTCCAGAAATCATCTCCATCACATATGGCAATAAATTCTCCTTTACATGCATATATGTTTTGGAGAAAATTATTTACACTGCCAATATTTTTCTCATTAAAGATTAGTTTAATTTTATTGCCATATTGTTTTTGGTACTGTTCACAGATAGTACGTGTATTATCTGTGCTTCCATCATCTCCAATTACAAGTTCAAATTCAAACGAAGTTTGTTGGGACATGATACTCTCAATTGCCTCTGCAATAAACTTTTCATGATTGAAAGTGATCATTGAAACACTGGCTTTGAAATTACTCATACCAAGGTCAGCTTTTATTATTTTCAATTTCTTTCAGGATACTACTTGATATTCCCGGAGTCCTGGGTAAATAAATCACTTTACATAAGGGCATTAAGTAATCAAATTTGCCATTCCAGTCGTCACCCATAACTAGGGTATTCACATGGTGGGTCTTAATATCATTTTCTTTTTGCTCCCAATTGTTTTCAGGTATAACGAGTGAAACAAACTTGATACATTCCAGATTCTGTTTTCGCAAATCATAAGGTTGGCGACTTATTTTATTCTTCTGTAAATTAAATTCATCAGTTGACAAAACAACAATTAACCTGTCACCGTATGCTGCTGCTCGTTTAAGAAGTTCTAAATGACCGAAATGAAATAAATCGAAGGTTCCGTATGTGATTACTGTGGTCATTGTGTTTAGGTGTAAATTACATTATTAACAAAATCTTTTACATTAATTTTATTGTTAAACAAATCCTGAAGCAGTAAAATGTATTTTAATTCGCTTAGTTGTTGCTTATCAAACATTTTTATAAAATGATCAATGGCCTTTACGCCTTCTAAAACAACAGGGTTTCCAGGATTTTTGCCAAAAAATCCTTTGCCAATCAATAAGCCTAATGTTCTGTTTCTACTCAAGTCATTCAGTGCTGTTAAACCAAAGTCGCCAATACCTGCATATTTGAAAAGAGAATCTGCAGGAACAGATAAAGATTCAATAATTTTTCTAATCTCATTCAACGATTTCGTAAAAACTAAGAAACGAACATTTGGTGAGTTGTAATAAGCATCGACAATCCCAATAATAATTGCATAGATGTTTTTAAGAATACTTAAAAATTCTACACCACGGATATCAGTTGAATAATCAAAAACGGCTAACTCTTCTCTAAAAAGGCTTTTAATATTTTCATAATTATCCTTGTCAGAGGTTGCGATGGTGAAAGCTGTTGGTATTTCAAAAATCAATTCATTGGCAAAGGAGGGGCCTTTTATTGACGCTATCTTGTTTGATAGTAATTCATTTAAAACATCAGGTATTAACTTGTTATTTAGGCCAAATCCTTTTGCCCCGTTAACAACAATACATTTATTGTTTAAATTTAATGTGTGAATAAAATCTATAATTGTATGCGAAGGAATGCACAGAAAAAGAAAATCTGCATCATTTACTGCAGCAATGTCATCAGTAGCTTTTATTTTTTTACTCAGTACTTTATTAGGAAAGTAAGATATGTTCTTACGAAAAGTATTAATTTCAGAAATTACCTGTTTATTCCTTGTATGAATAGTAATTTGATTATCCTTTTTTAAGGCATTGGCTAAAGAAGTTCCAAATGCTCCTCCACCAGCTATGGTAATGTTCATTGAAAATAAGCAGTGTTTATAGTTTATTGGCCAAAGATAGTAAAAAGCCTCTTGAAAAATGTTGTCTCGGGTCTTGAAAAGGCTGAAAAAAAGACTTTATGGATTGCCTGCTTTGACTTGTTTAATGCAAAGGGAATCCTTGAGGAATTCTACCAGGCGTTTACTGTTTGAAGTGTCATGGTTTTCAAAATATAGCTCTTGTGAAAGTTTATACTTTTCTTGAAATTCAATTAAATCATTTGAAAGTGCCTTGTTTAAATAGTGAGTTAGTTGTTGAAAGTTATGACAAAGTGGGAGTGGAGCAATGAGTTCAAGTGGGTAAGAAAATCCTCTTTGTTTTAAATCATAATGTGTATAGTCGTATGTAAAGTTGATAATTGGCTTATTTGCATATAATGTATCTATTATCAAACCTGAATAGTCGCTGATAACAACTTCAGCAACCCTGATGATAACAGACATATCAGGAAACAAAGTTTGATCAAGGTCAATGAAATACTCGTTGTCAATTATTTTATTATAATTTAAACTTCTGTTATGATAGTGAAGGCGAAATCCAATGACAGCATTATGCTTTCTTGAAAGTTGTTTCAATTCATTTAATTCAGTTTCTGAAAACTCATAATTAAAGCCTCCTAAATTGGTTTCACGGTAGGTAGGTGCATATACAATTAACTTTTTGCCACCTAACTTTTCTTTTAATTCACTAAGTTGCTTTTGATTGGAGTTCGGTAATTTACTTTCATCACAAATAACAAAATCATTTCTTGGTGAACCGGTGATGATAACATTAGCAGGTTTAACCGGGTAAAAGGCAGACACCATGACCATCCAATCGTTTAGTGAAGAGGCTGTAATATAATAATATTTTTTTTCTTTATTAATTGCTCTGTGCTGTATTCCTGTTGAAGATGCAACAATTGATTTTACTGCAATACCATGCCATAAGTTTACCAACTTTCTTCTTTTTAAACAGAGAATTAAGTTTTCTTTATAATGTATTGGATAGAAATCATGCCTTAAAGAATGTTGAATAAAAATTACCTTGCATTTGAGCAAATACCAATATGCCTTCCAAGATTTTATTGGTAATATCACGGTATTCTTGTCAGTTTGGAAAGAATCAATAGGTTTATCTCGAGTTAATATTACTTTGATGATACTTTCATCATTTTTTACCTCTTCATATACAGCACGAATATTATCAGAAAACGTTTTTAAATAAAAGTGTACCGGAAAAATCCAAATATTCTTCTTTTTGGGAATAAAAATATCGGCAACTCTAAGTATATAGAATCTGAAAATGCCTCTTTCAGGTTTCAAAAACCTGTAGCATGGTTTTATGATGCTTTTAAAAAAAGGGTTTTTACTGATAAATGATTTCAAGCCTTGTTTCATTGATGCATGCAAAAATACAATTATTGATTATCATAATTTTAATCATATTTTTGAATTAATTTGGTTACTTCTCCTAGCACCCTTTCTGTATTCTCGCTATCAGTAAAATCAAAAAACAGTTGTTTGATTGAATTATATTTATCGGAATTAATTTGATATTTATTCTGAAAAAATAACTCAAGAGTTTCTAGTGTGTCAGTAAAAGTTGAATGAATATTTCCGGGAAAAACAGTTTCAAAATTGTAATAGAATCCCCTTTCAACATCTCGATAGTTTTCAAGATCATATGCAAAACTTATCATTGGTTTATTCAAAAGCATTGCATCAACATATAAGCTGGAATAGTCAGTAATTATTAAATCAGATTTTCTAATTATAAGATTCATATCATTAATGACATTCTGTCCAAAATCAAAGAATAATTCATTGTCAACTAATGCTAAGAATTGGTTTCTTGTTGCAAAATCAAAATAATGAACTCTGAATCCCAATATGGCATTATGTTCCTTTAATAAGGATTTTAGTCTGTTTAATTCATTGTCAGAAAAAGGATAGTATGTTTTTGAATCTCTGAATGTAGGTGCATAAACTATCAACTTTTTACTACCTTTAATTTTATCAATAAAATATAACTGCGAAAGATATTCTGCCGGTAATTTATTTTCACTTATAAGAAGAAAATCATTACGTGGTAAACCAGTAACAAAAACACGTTGTGGCTTAATAGGGTTAAATGCTGAGATCATTACCAACTTATCAACTTTAGATGAACTTATAATCATCTTAAAGTGCTCATGTTCTTCTGTGTCTTTTGGATTTGGGTGCGATGCTCTGATTTGTTTGATTGCAATACCATGCCAAAGATTTACGCCAATTGTTCTTTTCAGAAGAGCAACTGCAAAAAAAGGCCAGCGTAGTGCATAATCAAGAAGCAAGGTATGTTGAATAAATATTACACCACATTGGCTGAGTTTAAGAAGCCCTTTTAGAGAAAACACGTTCGAGAATTCTACATTTACGGCATCTGTAAGATCTATTTTCTTCTTTTTGGTAAAAATTATTTTCTTGATTTCGGGATTACTTTTTACCTTTTCAAAAACTGCAAAAACATTATCGGAGAAGGTTCCTTGTACATAATGAACAGGAAATGCCCAATTTTTTTTATTTGGTTTTTTTATAAAGCTAATGAGGCAGATGATACCATAAAATTTTCTCACAGAACTCCTATAAAGTTCTGCAAATAGATTGAGAATTGGATTAGAAAATTTAATTTTAGCCATTGCACCTTACATTAAATCTTACAACTGTTATCATTTGAATTAATATTGATGGCAAAAATTACGATTTATTTAATTCTTTTTGAGTTTACGAATCCAAAAGACCTTCAATCATATCAGGACTAAAAACTGGAATTGTGCAAATAGCGGATACCTTTTTTCTTTCGGCATGACTATCATCAATAAAAATTGCATCTTTTGTTTTAATGTAATTGGATTTTTCATCAGACTTTTTAATGTGAATGATTTGGTCAAATAGTTGGTTGATACGATGTTTAATTAAGGTCTGAGTCAGATCAGCTTCATGCTTAGTCAGAAGCACAATTTTTATTTTTTTATTAATGCACTGAAACAAAAACGAAATAAGTGATTTGTTGATTTGATTATCAATTATAAGGCAATCGTCTAAATCAACATAAACTTCATTATAGGTAATGGGAATATGATAGGAGTTAGATAATGCACGGTCAAGTTCAACGGTATAGTTGTTTTCAAGAATCTCAACCGGAATTTGCATTTGTGTAAATACACTTAATAATGCGAAGTTAATTCCTTTTATTCTATATGCAGCTGAAGAGCCGCCCATTCTTGAAGCAACTTCTAATAATGTAAGTTTACCTTCAAGATTTTCTTTTAATTGAAAAAACCAAGCACCTGAAAACTTCAGTTTATCGTTTATCGCTTTAGCTATTAACTTAACGTCATTGTTATGCTCGGTAGTGGTTATAGTGTTTACACTTATCCCATTCATTATTCTTCTTCTGGGTCGCATGCCGGCATACAATAGTTTTCCATGAAAATCAGAAAAGCAATCAACAGTATATTCTTTGCCGGGAAGCCATTCTAAAATTAAATTATCAGGATTTGTGGATAAATGGTTTAAAGCTTCTGCTTTTGAATTACATTTTTTTACTCCTCTGGAACCATATCCAATATCTGGTTTTAAGAATACAGGGTAGGTGTCAATTTCATCAACAGAATTATATTGTACAGGTATTGCAACGCTTTTTTTTAGAACTTCATAAGTTTTCTTTTTTGAAAGGCAGATTTTTGTGGTTTCCGGTGATGAAGCAATGACTTTACAGTTTAATTTTTGTTCATTTTCTTTCAGGAGATCAAGCACACTATCCATTGCAGGAAAAATGGCATCAATTTTATACTCTTTACAAACAGAAGCAAGTTTCTCAATAAACTTTTCATCTGTTATGAAAGGCAAATCGTTAACATAATTATGATATACAAATTTCCCATGATCATTAGTGCTTGATGCACCAATGAGATTAATATGTCTTGAATAGCACAACGAACGATGTATTTCCAGCGCTACTTCAGAGCCACATGGAAACACAAGAATATTGAATGGTAATTGTTTTTCACTTGCCATTATTATTTGCCATAATTTCGTAAGTGACTAGCAATTGTTAATACATCTTCTTTTTTAAGATCCGGATAAATAGGTAAACAAAGCACTTGTGATGCAACATGGCTTGCAACAGGTAAGTTGACTTTATTGGAAGATGGTAATTCACTATAAGTTGGAAAATCACTAATTAATGGGTAAAAGTAACGTCTAGTGAAAATATCTTTTGTATGAAAGAATTCATATACGGAGTCACGTGTGTGTCCATAAAGTTTTTCATCAATAAGAATAGGAAAGTAGGAGTAGGGTACAGTTGTGTTTTCAGGAAGTTCAATTAAACTAATACCTTGAATTCCTGAAAGATGCTCTCTATACCAAGTGTCCACATTTTGTCTTGCAGCTATTGCATCATCCACATATTTAAGTTGCAGGAGTCCAAATGCAGCCTGAACTTCATTCATTTTAGCATTTATTCCCGGTGCAACAACCGTAGTCTCATTTGCAAAACCAAAATTTTTCAGTCTGTCAATTCTAAGTTTCATTTTATCGTCATGACAAACAATTGCACCACCTTCAAACGTGTTATAAACTTTGGTAGCATGGAAACTGATTACAGATAAGTCACCGAAATTAAGTACAGTTTTTGAATTTATTTTAGTTCCAAAGGCATGTGCAGCATCATAAATAACTTTAAGTCCGTAGTTATCGGCAATTTTAGATATTTCATCAACATAACAAGGATTACCATAAACATGTACCGGCATAATTGCAGTTGTTTTTGAGGTAATAGCACTTTCAATTTTCTTTGGATTTATATTGAGAAATCGCGGTTCAATATCTACAAAAACAGGTTTAATTCCATTCCACCACAATGCATGTGTTGTTGCAACAAAACTGAATGGAGTGGTAATGACTTCACCGGATATTTTTAATGCTTGTAAGGCCGTTATAAGTGCTAATGTTGCATTAGAAAACAAACAAATGTTTCTGACACCGAGATAACGGCATAATTCTTCTTCGAGTTGAAGGTGAAATTTACCATTATTGGTAAGCCATTTACTTTTCCATATTTCTTCTAAGTATGGCTGAAACTCCTCCAACGGAGGCATGGAAGGGCTGGTGACATTGATGCTCATAAATATTAAAACTCTTGTAATTCAACCATTCTTTTAAATCGTTCAGAACGTCCAATCAGGACATCAAAAGTACCAGAATCTTTTAGTTTTCCGTTTTCAATCAGATAAATAATGTCTGCATTCCTAATGGTAGAAAGTCTGTGTGCTATTATAATGATAGTAAAATTACCGTGTAGAGAATCAATATTTCTTTGAATGATAGATTCTGTTTCTGAATCTAATGAGGAAGTAGCTTCATCCAGTATCAGTAATTCAACATTTTTATAAAGTTCGCGAGCAATGGAAATACGTTGTTTTTGTCCTCCTGAAATTAAAATACCATGATCACCAAGTTTGGTGTTCTCTTTGTCTTTAAGATTTTTAATAAAATTTGAAAGATGAGTGAGTTCTGCTATCATCCAAAATCTTTCAAGAACTTGTGGTGTTGGTTCTTGCCAAAAAGTAATATTATTGAATATAGTATCGTTAAAAATTACCGGTTCCTGTGCAATATATCCAATTTTATTTCTGAATGAATTCAAATCGAATTGTGTTGATAATTTATCATCAAAATATATTTCACCTTTGGATGGTTTTAATATTGATGTGGTTAAATTTGCTAAAGTAGTTTTTCCTGACCCACTTTCTCCAACTAATGCAATTGTTTTATTTTTGGGTATCTCAATGGAAATATCATTAATAATTGTTTTCTGACCATATTGGAGCGAAACATTTTTTAGCTGTATTTTATGTTTAAAGTTAAAAGGTAACTGACCGGAATTAACTTCTTCCAAAGATTTCATTTTTGATAAAGTAGCATTAATGGATTCAAATGCTCCTAAATTCTGAATAAAGCTTTGCCATGAAGCTTGTAAAGACAACAAGTATATCAGTGCCCGATAAAACAGCAGCAAACTCAGCATAATTGTACTTAAGCCACTACCAAACATTTTCACTTGCATTAGAATTACTAATGATACAACAATAATTAGCACAGGCTCTCGTACACTGGAAGTAATACTTTGGTAAAAACCTATTTTTTTATTCAACTGTTCTGTTTCTTCAATGGTACCTCTTATTTTTTTAGAGTAAACAGAAAAATAGTTTGTTGACTTCAGATATTTAAAGTAATGTACTGCTTGTAGAATATATGCATTAAACTGATTTCCTTTTTTAGAAAGTGATGTTGATGCCTTCTTTGTGAGACTGAAAATTTGTTTAAAAACTACATTAGAAATTACTGCTCCAAATGATACCAGCAATGCAAATCGCCAGTTTGCAGTAAAAGCCAACAACATATAGCATAAAAGCATTATTACTGATTGAAAAGAAATGAGGTACTGCATTACACCATTTCGCATTCTGTTTACCTCAGTTGTCAGGCTATTTTGTATTTTTCCTGCATCAAAAGTTAAAAAACCTTCATAACTCAGTTTCTGAATATGATTTGTCAAGTTAATCTGAATGGTTTTCATATAATGTTGCCGCATTTTTACCTGATAGTATTGCTGCAAAAACTTGAGAACTCCTTTTATCGTAAACAGAACTATCAGTACACCAAGGATTGAATAAAGATTTAATACGATACCAATGTTTTGGAGTGCATCTGTAAAAACATGTAATTTGCCAAGGGAGTGAGGTGAAAATACAACATTGTTACCATCATCACTTACAGATTGTAACAGCGGCAGAAACATCGCTAACCCAATACCATCTAAAAAACTTACTCCTACACTTAAAATAATACTTATAACAAACTTGTTTTTCAGAATACCAAGAAAGTACTTGAAATAGGTCCAGAACTCACTCTTTATGTTGAAGCCGGATTTCACTTTGTTTGTTAAAAACTGTTTTTAATTATTATTTTTTTTGCGTTTAAAGCTATATAAGATTTTTTGAAAAATGTTTTTTGGTCTGTGATCTTCCTCATAATAACCATAACCATAACCGTATCCATAAGCATAACCATAACCATAACCGTATCCATAAACAGTTCCCCCTAATCTGACTCCGTTAAAAATGATGCATAAGTTTTTCATCTTACCATCTAAGTAAATTTTATTGATAAAGTCAAGATGTAATTTTCGAGTAACGTTTTGTCGCACAATATAAATGGTGACATCTGCATACTTGGATAACTCCAATCCATCGCTGATTAAACCAATAGGAGGTGAATCCATGATTACGTAGTCGTATTTAGCCTTAAGGATTTCAACCAATTGCCCCATTCTTTCATTCAGCAGAATTTCTGAAGGATTGGGTGGTTTTGGTCCTGAAAGGATTAAGTCCATACCCAATTCAGGAGAGTGTTGAATAATCTCTTCTGATGTTGCTGAACCAATTAAATAATTACTCAAACCTGTTGATGAGGGCAATTTAAAATTGGCGGGTTGTTGAGGCTTACGTAAATCACAGCCAATCATCACAACTTTTTTACCACCGGAGGCAAGAATTGCTGCAAGATTGATTGCGCAAAAACTTTTTCCTTCTGAACTTATTGAAGAAGTAATGAGAATTATATTATTTGCTTTTGCTCCATGAAAATACTGTAAGTTGCTTCTTATAGAACGAAATGCCTCTGTAGCTTGAGAGTGTGGTTTTAGGTTTACAACAATATTGTTTTCTGTAGAAGTAAGGCCAATTATTCCTAATACAGGAATCGGTGAATTTCTATCTAATACTTTTCTGCTTTTGATTCTATCATCAAGAATTTCTTTAAAATATACGAATGTTGCCGGTAAGAATAACCCTAATAGAACGGCAACTGTATATGTGATTCCTTTTACGGGTTTAACAGGTGATAAAGTAGTTCTTGCATTGTCTATTACTTTGCTGTCAGATATTGTAGAAGCTAAAATGATTGCTGTTTCTGCACGTTTTTGCAACAAATACGTGTATAATTTTTCTGTAATGCTTGCTTGTCTTTCAATTCCTGAAAGTTCTTTTTCTGCCTTCGGTAATTCACGAAGTTTAGATTTTACTTTATTTAGCTGATTGTAAGTTTCCAGTTCAGTAATCTTACTGGCATCACTCATACTTTTAATCTTTTCTAGTATTTCAGCCTTTATGTTCTCAATGTCAATATTTTTCTTATGTATGAGGGGGTTGTCTGCAGTTGTTACTTTAAGTGCCTTTTCTCTGTCAGCTTGCAACGCGCTAAGGCTTGCAATAAGTGTCTGTAAGATTGGCTCTGTTACTTCAACATAAGCAGGTGCAAGATATTTTACATCCTGTCCATTTCTAATATAGTTGTTAAGATATTTTAAAACTCCTTGTTTGATTTCAATTCTGGAAATTTCGTTTTCAATTCGTGATACATCTTCTTGAGCAAGACTTGACATGTTTGGTAAATCAACAAACCCATTCTCGGTTTTGTACTTTTCTAATTGTCCTTCCGACTTAATGAGTTCGTTGGTAATTACGTCAAGCTGTCCATCAATAAAACGTAATGAGTTTTCTGTGTCTTCGTTTTTTTGTTCAACACCATAAGCAAGATAAACATCGGTCAATTTATTTAGAAAGTCACAACCTTTTTGCGGAACAGCGTCATCAACAGATATTAATAACATTCTAGTGCCTTTAATCTGATTAATGCTAAGTCGTGAAGTATAAGAACGAACCAAAGCCTCTGTTGAATTGGAAGTGATTTTATAAACGTTTTTTTCGTTTATAGAATTTTTATAAATCTTAAGTGATTTAGGTTCTTGGAGATTAAGTTTGATTATTCCAAAATCTGTTTGAATAGGGGTGTTAAATGTCCCTTTTTCAGAAACTGAAGCATTGTTCTTCGGATTCGTATAAGACAGATCAAAATTGGTTAAGCTTGTTACTTTAACAGTGATTGTTGGTATATTTTGTGTAATTGCAGCAGAATCTGTAATTAATTCAAAGGGGCAATTCTTATAAAGTTCAGAGGTTTTAATATCACCTTCAAGAAAATAAGAAAAACGGAAGTCAAGTTGTTGAATAGTTCGGGTTATAATATTTCTTGACTTAATAATCTGTATCTGACTCTCAATTCCACCTGTATTTTCAATAGAACCTAAGCGTGCTAACAAATCCTGACTGGCAAATTTTTTATCGTCCATGCCAAGCATTACAGACGTTGTGGAAGTATAAATTGGTGTTGCATACCATAGATAGTAATTAGCTACTATCAAAGCCACAACCATACACAATATGTAAATATACCAATAGTGGATTACTTTTTCATATAGGAACTGTTTCAAATTGAAACTCTGCTGTTCCGGGCCTAACTGTTGAAATTCGTCTTGCATTGATTAAAAGCGAGCTTTGCTTAATTACATTATTTTAAACCTGATAATCAGTAAGGAAACTAATGTCGCTAAACTGATAATAATAGGCACGATTCGGAAAAATAAATCACCCGAAGCAACTTTATTTTTACGTGCATTCACATAAATAATATCATTAGGGTGCAGATAATAGTAAGGTGATTTAAACACTTCAGGAGAAGTCATATCCACCATTCCATATTCCGGATTACCGGCCATAGTTTCTCTTACGACAAGAACGTGTGTACGTTTACCAAAGACTGTCATATCTCCGGCTAAAGCTAAGGCTTCAGAAATAGTAACTTGTTCATTATTTACCACATATACACCTGGTTTCGACACCTCACCAAGCATTACTATTTTGAAATTTTCCAGATTTATAAAAACGGTTGGATTAATAAGGTATTTTTCCAATTGTTTTTTAACTGTATCTCTAGCCTCAGGAATAGTTAAACCTTTAACATTTAACTTTCCAATAAAGGGCAAACTGATTTCTCCATTATTGTCAACCAAATATCCGCTTAAAGCCTTATACGTTGCCACATCAGGCATATTATCCCTGTTAATGGGTGGGTTAAAATAAGTACTGGCTTCTGGACTTAAACTTGATACAAAAATGGTCAGAACATCGTTTGGAGATATTCTATGGACATAAGCCTTCAAAGATATAGTGCTATCTATATGTGATTTATCCTCTAAACCATTTTGATAATAAAGGAATTTCTTAGATGGTACACAGGAAGCGGCAAGAAACAGTATAAAAAGCAGCGGTATAGCTTGTTTTTTCGATATAAAACTCATTGAAATCTTTTCTTCAAATTGTAATGGGCGGCAAAGATAATAGAAAAATTAAGCTAATTGAGATTAAACGGCCATTTATAAATAGTTTGTAGCATACATTTTCATAATTTCGCAGCTAATCCATTTAGCTAATAGTTATGTCATTTCAGAACTTAATTTATAAGGTTGAAAATAACCTTGCAACCATTACTGTAAACCGTCCTGATAAACTTAATGCCCTGAATGCACTAACTGTTCAGGAGATTTCGGCTGCGGTAAAACAGGCTAATTCAGAGAATGATGTTAGAATAATAGTTATTACTGGAGCCGGTGAAAAATCATTCGTTGCCGGTGCAGATATTTCCGAGTTTGAGGGGCTGAATGAAGAACAGTCAAGGGCATTGGCACAAGCTGGTCAGGATGCCTTTTTTGTAATTGAAAATTCGCCAAAACCGGTTATTGCAGCCGTTAATGGCTTTGCTCTTGGAGGTGGTTGCGAACTGGCTATGGCATGCCATCTGCGTATTGCAGCAGAAAATGCAAGATTCGGACAACCTGAGGTAAAATTAGGTTTGATACCGGCCTATGGCGGAACACAGCGTCTGACCAAACTTATTGGTAAGACAAAAGCATTGGAATTGATGATTACTACCGACATGATAAATGCTGCCGAAGCACTTCAGTTGGGATTGGTAAATTATGTGGTTCCACAAGCAGAACTGATGAATAAAACGCATGAATTGGCTTCAAAAATTATGAAGCAGGCACCATTGGCTGTTGCAGGTGTCATTCGTTGTGTGAATGATTTTTACAAACAGGTAAACGGCTTTCAGTCTGAAGTAGAAGTTTTTGGAAAGTGTTTTAAAACAGAAGATAACAAAGAAGGTGTTGCAGCTTTTAAAGAAAAAAGAAATCCTGTTTTTAGAGGAAAGTAACTATTGGTTACTTAATATTGTTTTAATTAAATATTTATTATGGAGGTGAATATAGAACAATTGGAAAAAGATTTCCAGGCAAAGATTGATGCAGGCATAAGTATTGAGCCTAAAGATTGGATGCCTGAACGGTATAGACATCAACTCATAAGAATGATGTCGCAACATGCCCATAGCGAGGTGGTTGGCATGTTACCCGAAGGTAACTGGATTACACGAGCACCATCTTTAATGCGAAAGATGGTGTTGTTAGCCAAAGTACAGGACGAAGCAGGGCACGGATTATACATCTACAGCGCCACAGAAACTTTAGGCATAAGTCGTGATGAAATGATTAATCAATTACTGACAGGTAAAGCAAAATATTCAAGTATTTTTAATTATCCCACATTAAACTGGGCAGACATGGGAGCAATAGGTTGGCTTGTGGACGGTGCAGCAATTGTAAATCAGACAGCATTGGCAAAATGTTCTTTTGGTCCCTATGCAAGAGCTATGCTACGTATTTGTAAAGAAGAAAATTTTCATCAGAAACAAGGCTATCAGATTTTAGCCAATATGATGCAGGGAACTGAAGCGCAAAAGCAAATGGTTCAGGATGCAGTGAACAGGTTTTGGTGGCCATCACTGATGATGTTTGGTCCGAGTGATAAAAACTCTCCGAACTCCGATGAACTCATGCGTTGGAAAGTTAAACTTTACAGCAATGACGATTTGCGTCAGCGGTTTATTGACAGAACAGTGCCACAGGCTGAAGCAATCGGCATAAAAATTCCGGATGATAAGTTGAAGTGGAATGAAAAAACACGTCACTATGAATGGGGTGAAATCAACTGGGATGAGTTTTATGCAGTTATTGGTGGTAATGGCCCCTGCAACAGACTTAGAATGAAGCAACGCAACGATGCACATAAAAATGGTCAGTGGGTACGCGAAGCCGCTATTGCATTTGCTGAAAAACGCAAAAAGAATAAAGCGGCATAAGTCATTAATTTCAACAATAATTATTTTAATTTTAGTTCATCATGTCCGACAAACAATTGCAATTATGGGAGGTGTTCACCCAAAAGAAAACCGGAATGTCTTTTGAGCATGCAGGAAGTGTAAGAGCAGCAGATAAAGAAATGGCATTACTTAATGCACGCGATGTTTACAGCAGACGTGGCGAAGCAACCTGCATTTGGGTAGTACCTTCTGAATGTATTTCATCTTCTTCTCCCGAAGATATTGCTTCCTTTTTTGAACCTTCAGATGATAAAATTTATCGTCACCCGAACTTTTATAAAACGCCTGATGGCATTAAGCAGGTTTAGTAATCATGAATAAAGATTTATTTGAATACACATTGCGTTTAGGTGATACAAGTCTCATTTTAAGTCAGCGTTTGGGTGAATGGTGTGGGCATGGTCCAATGCTTGAAGAAGATATTGCGCTCACCAATATTGCACTCGATTTGTTAGGACAAGCAAAAGCGTTTCTTGCTTATGCCGGTGAAATAGAGGGTAATTGTCGTAATGAAGATGTTTTGGCTTTTCATAGAGATGCAAACCATTTCAGAAATTTATTGCTGACTGAGCAACCTAATGTTGATTTTGGTTATACGATTGTCCGACAACTTTTTGTAAGTACGTGGCAGCATTATTTTTATTCTGAGCTCACACACGCTACTGATAAAAATATGAGTGCCTTAGCTGTTAAATCATTGAAGGAGGTTAACTACCATTTGCGTTTTGCTTCGGATTGGACATTGCGTTTGGGAGATGGAACTGAAGAAAGCCATCAAAGAGTGCAGGCTGCAGTCAATGAGCTATGGAATTATACCGGAGATCTTTTTGAGATTGACCAAGTTGATGAGGCTTTGTTAAAACATGGAATCGCTGCTGACATGAAAAAGGTTGAAGCAAGTTGGAATAAACATATCAGACAAGTGCTGAATGATGCCACGCTATCGGTACCGGAGATTAATAATTTTATGCGAACAGGAAGCCGCAAAGGAGTACATACAGAGCATCTTGGATTTATTCTTGCTGAAATGCAATTTTTACCTCGTGCATATCCTGATGCAAAATGGTAAATGATTCCGTGAAAGGACAAAGTAGTTTAGAATCATCAGAAATTTTTCAGTTACTGTATGCAATTCCTGATCCTGAGGTGCCGGTAATTACAATTGGTGAGTTAGGTGTTTTACGAAGTGTTGATTGGGTTAATGGACAACTCAATATTACCATTACACCAACATACTCTGGTTGTCCTGCTATGTTTGCAATTGAAGCTGAAATTAAAACTATCTTAATAGAAAATAACATCACAGATTATAAACTAAAGACAGTACATTTTCCTGCATGGACTACGGACTGGCTTACTGATGATGCTAAAAAGAAACTTTCTGAATACGGCATTGCACCACCACAACATTCATCACAAATAAAACATTTACGACCTGATGAGGTAAGTTTGCAGTGCCCCTTTTGTAATTCAGATAAAACACATCTTACCAGTTGGTTTGGGTCAACAGCATGCAAAGCACTTTATTTTTGTGATAATTGCAGACAACCATTCGAGCATTTTAAATGCCATCATTGATTTTTTCTTTTATCAGACTCATTTAAATAATTATTTTTCAGACTAATCTGATACTTTTTTAAACAGTGATAAAAGTCAGCCTTATCACTATCATTAGTCAATAGGTCTTCTTGCTGAGAATTGTTCATTTGTATATGATGATTCAAACAGTTCTATTTTAGTAGAAATGTAAAAACGATTCAGCTATGCAATTGAGTTTAAAGTTTAAGGTGCTTATAACACTTTTTATATTATTTAGTTTTTACACTGCATTTGTTTACACCAAAGCAACTGCAGGTGCCACCTTTACAATGAACAATGATGCCTATAAAGGTAAAATGCTCTATCAGAAATTTAACTGTACTGCATGCCATCAGCTTTATGGCTTAGGTGGATATCTTGGCCCTGAACTGACATCTGCCTATACGCAAAAAGCACAAAATGATGCATACTTTTCAGCAATACTAAAAAAAGGAACCGTACGTATGCCCGATTTTAATCTGAGTGATAAAGAGGTAGAACAAGTAATCGAGTATTTGAAATATATTGATCAAACATCAAAACAAGTACCAGCTTACTAGAAGTCTAAACATGAAAACAAACAATAAATACAATAAAGTATGAGAACTTCAATCTTATTAATTCGAAATGTCGTATTGTTAGTACTGATGACCTTAATGGTTTCATCTTGTAAGAAAAAAGATGACGATGAAAACAAACTCAACCTTAATTTATCTTTTGCAGTTGACGGCAGTAAGCTTGAGTTTAATAGCATAAAGTATGTAAATGCTGCAGCTAACAACTACAGTGTTTCGAAATTACATTTCTATATTTCTGCTTTTGAGTTTGAGAGTGCTGACGGAAACAAGTTTACATTTGATAGTATCTTTTACGTTGATGCAGCTACTCAAACACCTTCTTTTGGTCTTGAAGGGCTGCCTGTTGGAAATTATAAATCACTACGTTTTTTAATTGGCCTTGATAGTCTGCATAACATCAGTCATGCTTTGCCAAACACTATTGACAATGAAAATATGAGTTGGCCGGATATGATGGGAGGAGGGTATCATTTTATGAAACTCGAAGGTAATTTTATGGATGGTGGAAATCCAACCGGATATGCAATGCATCTTGGGAAAAATGTACACGTTGTGCAAGTAAACATTCAAAAGGATTTTAAAGTTTCAGGAGGTGCAGCAGCACTTAACCTGGAAATGAATATTAATGAATGGTTTTCTAATCCACATAACTACGACTTTAATGTTGATGGAAATTATTCAATGAGTGACAGTGTTGCCATGTCAAAACTGGCATTAAACGGAAAAGATGTTTTTAATATTCAATAATATGAAGCTAAAAGTAATTTTTACTGTACTGGTTGTTGGGTTACTCACTGTACTTGCCTGTAAAAAGGATAAGGATGATGATCCAATAAATAATCTTCCTCCATATAACCCGACTCCATATACTATTAATACACCATCGAATTTACCGGCAATGAATGTTCCATCATTCAACCCTACAACTGTTGAAGGTGTTTATCTTGGTCGAAAACTATATTACGACAAACTTTTACATCCTACAGGTACTTCATCATGTTCATCATGCCATATTCAGTCGCAAGGCTTTGCCGTTACAGGTACTAATATTATTCCACATGTTAACTTAGGCTATCAGAATAAGTTTTTATGGAATGGTGAAATTCAAGGAACATTAGAAGATGCCATGATGTTTGAGGTAGAAACTTTTTTTGGCACAGATGTTTCAAGACTTCAGAAAGATAGTTTATATCCTATTCTTTTTTATAAAGCATTTGGCAGTACAACTATTGATACTAAAAAGTGTGCTTATGCCTTGGCACAGTTTCTGAGAACAGTTGTTTCAGGTAACTCAAAGCTTGATCGTTTTATCCGCCACGAAACTTTATTTACACCTGATGAAATACAGGGATTCAATATTTTCTTTTCTGAAAAAGGTGACTGCTTTCATTGCCACTCTTTGTCATTGACTTCCGATGGTGATTTGCATAATATCGGACTTGATTCAGTTTTTACAGGTGTCAACGCTGGTTATTATAATGTCAGTCATAATGCAGCAGATTATGGAAAGTTCCGTACACCATCACTAAGAAATACGGCATTAAAAACAACCTTCATGCACGATGCAAGGTTTACTACACTTGAACAGGTAATTGAGCATTACAATACAGGTGTTAAACATTCCCCATCACTCGATCCTGTTATGACAAAACCCGGCAAAGAATTGGGGTTACAACTTACTCCTCTTGAGAAACAAAAACTCAAAGCGTTTCTTCTTACACTAACCGATTCAACTTTCTTAACAAACCCAGATTTCTCTAATCCAAATTGAGTTTTATTCTGCTTCAGTACTACATACAATGAACCATAGTCAGTCAAACAATTCAAATACCCACTTTTTGTTTATTGCAGTTGCACTTTCAGTACTTATTGTAGGCGTGCTGTTTGGCGTTGTTGGAGGCTTGCAGTATATCATTCCCGGTTGGCTTAAGGATGAATTGTCATTTGAGAGAGTCCGTCCACTTCACGTAACAATGGTTATATCATGGATTTTTGCCGGAGCCATGGGTGGTATCTATTATTATCTGCCACATACTTTAAAAGGAAAACTATATTCACCTGCTTTAGCAATAGTACATCTTGTATTATTTATTCTGACAGGACTTTCCATCATTGCCTGCTACTTTGCAGGAGTGTTTGGAGGACGAGAGTATTTTGAGTTCCCACCGGTAATTGCTATTCCAATGCTTGTAACCTGGCTGTTGTTTGTAGTCAATATGTTACTGACGCTTAAACAATATTACAACAGCAATACACACATCTTCTCTAAGGTTTATATCTGGATGTGGCTTACGGGAATGTTTTTCTTTCTGCTAACATTTTTAGAATCATATCTGTGGTTGTTTTCCTTTTTTAGCAATAACTTGGTGCGTGATATTACTGTTCAATGGAAAGCATCAGGAGCTATGGTAGGCTCATGGAATATGCTGGTATATGGAACTGCATTTTATGTGATGGAAAAAATGAGTGGAGATGAAAAGGTTGCCTCATCAAAGCTGACATTCTTTTTTTATTTCTTAGGTCTTACCAATCTTATGTTCAACTGGGGGCATCATACCTACATTGTGCCAGCATCACCCTGGATTCGGGATATTGCCTATATCATCAGTATGACAGAGTTGTTAATTCTTGGTAATATTATTTGGAATTGGCGCAAAACACTGTCGTCAGCCGCTAAAACTTTTCATCTTATGCCTTTTCGCTTTTTTACAGCTTCAGATGTTTGGATATTTATCAACCTTGTTTTAGCTATTGCTATATCTGTTCCATTTATTAACCGTTTCACTCATGGTACGCACATCACTGTTGCACATGCTATGGGTACCACTATCGGAATAAATACTTTCATACTTTTTGCTTCGGTGTTTTATTTAATTGGTCTGCAAGGTGGCACAACTTCTCTTAAATACATAAACGCAGGCTTCTGGATTCTAAATATTTCTTTACTCATATTTTGGATTTCTCTGATTGCAGCTGGCGTTACTAAAACAGTTGTACTAAGTAATGGTGGGACTTTTGCTTTGGCCATACAAAAAATGCTGCCCTACTTTTATAGCTTTTTCATTGCAGGAATAGGTATTCTTACAGGCATTTTACTCATTGCTATTCCGGCTTTGGTTTCATGTATTCAAAAGGTCAGACAGAGCAGACTTGTGTCTGTTCAGTCAATTGCCTGAGCAGAGGCTTTAAAAATTCAAATATTTGTTTGGTTTCATAGCCATGTATTAATTTCGCACTTCGGTATTGTGCATACCATAAGTTTGAGTATAACTCTGAAAATTTATTTTGAATAAATTACATGTATATTTTTCCATCTCAGTCATTACTTGCTGATGAGTTCAATGCCGTAAAAGCAACTATTGCTCAGAGTTGCTTTACACCGGCTGCCGCACAGGAGATTCTGAGCCTGACTCCAAGTACTGATAAAAATTGTATTGAATTGCAACTCGGCCGTACGGAAGAGATGCGTAATATACTTGCTGATGCAGAACCTTTCCCTGTTTCAGGTTATTGTGATGTTTCAAAAGAACTTCAACTGCTTAAGATTGAAAATAGTGTTTTACTGCCTTCACAAGCATTGCAACTTGCTGCACTCACACATACGGTAGGCCTAATCATCAAATTTTTCAATCAAGTAGGGCGATATCCTTTACTAACACAAATACTCAATGACTGCATTTTTGAACCTGCCATTGCAGGTGAAATAGAGAGGGTGCTTGACTCTTTTGGTGTGGTGCGCTCTTCAGCATCAACGGAACTCTTGTACATCAGACGCGCTTTGCAAAGACAACGTGCAGAGTCAGACAGAGCCTATCAGCAAGTTATGGCACGCTATAAGAAAAATGGTTGGTTAACAGATAGTGAAGAGTCGTCACGCAACGGAAGACGGGTTCTTTCAATCGTTGCAGAGCAAAAACGGACTATCAATGGTGTCATCCATGATATTTCAGCAACAGGAAAAACTGCATTTGTTGAGCCTGATGAAGTGTTGCACATAAACAATCACATTCAACAGTTAGAGCAGGACGAGAGACTTGAAATCACTCGAATCATGAGGCAACTTACCGTATTCCTACGGAGTTATAATTCCACACTTCAGCAATATGCATTTATCCTCACTCAAATGGATATGCATCATGCCAAAGCACTTTTTGCACTGAACTATCGTGCCATAAAACCTGAAATCACGAGTAAGCCTGAGATAAATCTTGTAAATGCCTCGCATCCGATATTATTAATTCAGCAAAAGGATGTTCAGAAAAGTGTTGTACCGTTTTCACTTCATCTAAATCACGACAGGAGAATATTAATCATCAGCGGACCTAATGCCGGAGGCAAAACAGTCTGTATGAAAGCCGTTGGACTTTTGCTTATCATGGCTCAGTCCGGCATTCATATCACTGCAAAAGCAGGAACATCAGTTGGTGTTTTCAATAAACTTCTCATTGATATTGGCGACTCTCAATCTATCGAATACGAATTAAGTACATATAGTTCACGATTAAAAAACATGAAAGTTTTTTTTGAGAAGGTTGATAGTAAATCACTCTTTCTGATTGATGAGCTTGGTAGTGGTACCGATCCTCAACTTGGAGGTGCACTGGCTGAAGCTATGCTTGAAGCATTAAACCTAAACCGCTCGTTTGGAATTGTAACAACACACTATATGAATCTGAAAGTACTTGCAGATAAAGTGCAAGGCTTTATTAATGGTTCCATGTTGTTTGACAAGCGTAATCTGAAACCACTCTTCCAACTGCAAGTTGGAAAGCCTGGCAGTTCTTATACCTTTATTGTGGCGGAACGTAGTGGGTTACCACAACAAATCATCAACAGCGCACGGTCAAAAGTGCCGAAGACACACATGCTACTTGAAAAATTACTTTCTAAAGTTGAAAAGGACAAAATAGTGATTGAAGAAAAGCTAAAGACTGTTCTTCAAAAAGAAAAAACACTAAACACGCTCATAAAGCAGAATGATGAGCTGATTTATAAAAACGAAAATCTCAAGAACAGCCTTCAGCAACATTTACGCAGTCATCAGGAAAATCTTGATAGAAAGGCCGAGGCAAGAATTAAGAAATTTGCATTAGACCTAAAACAGGCAAAGAATAAAAAGACAGTAATTGAAAAGTTTCTCTCTGAAGCAGGGCTTAAAAACAAGAAAAAAGAAAAGGTAGTTCAAAGAACAATTGATCCGCGTATTATAAATGGTGCTGTTGTGAAACTTTATAATGGGAAAGTGTCAGGCATAGTTCAGTCTATTGATCAGGAAAATGCAACTGTTCTATTTGGAAACTTTACAACAAAGTGCAAATTAACCGACCTGATACTTGATAGTAAATAATTATTTTGCTGTATCAGAGTTTTTATCAATCTATATTGATTGTATTTGTACGCCAGCAAAATTCAAAAGATATTTTTTTAATTTCACAACCCATAAACAGTTTTCATCAAACATAAAATCAAGTTTTTAATACGTATGAAATTATCATCAGTACAAACAAAACAACTCCTGACTACTTTAGAAAACAGATTTGCGGAAAACATGCAACGTCATAAAGGATTGCAATGGGGTAATGTAGAAACAGTACTAAAAAAATCCTCTTCTACACTTAGCATACTTTGGAAAATGGAAGAAACAGGTGGGCAACCCGATGTTGTTTCGTTCGATAAAAAAACAGGTCAATTTACCTTCTTTGACTGTTCCCCGGAGAGTCCAACAGGCAGAAGAAGTCTTTGCTATGACAATAAAGCATTAGACGACCGTAAAGAAAATAAACCAAAAGGAAGTGCACTTGGATTAGCTGCTGAAATGGGTGTTGAAATATTGTCGGAAGAACAATATAAATTTCTGCAAACACTTGGCAAATTTGACCTTAAAACATCTTCGTGGTTACTTACACCGCATCCTATTCGCATTTTAGGAGGCGCCATCTTTGGAGATTGTCGCTACCAACATGTTTTTACTTATCATAATGGTGCAGAATCCTATTATGCAGCAAGGGGATTCAGAAGTTTCATTACTGTTTGAGCCTAATAACCTCTATGCGCTTGACTCAATTGCAATGCAGATTGTAGTATTCAGAATTATGTATTAAAGTGGATTTTAATTTTTTTAAAAGAGTAACGGCTCTATTCTCGAGATTTTATATCATAAGCAACAGAAATCAAATCATGCTTAGTTATCAGCTAAAGCAGGAGTTTTTTTATTTTTCATCTCATCACTCCTCACTTCATCACATTTAACTCCTCATTTGTTATACAAAAAAAGTGGAGCCGGTGAGATTTGAACTCACGTCCAGATATGGAATCCATACACTTTCTACATGCTTAGCCGGTATTTAATTGTAGGGATAAAAAAAGACTACCTGCAGGTCGAATTTATCCTTAGCTCTTGTTTTCTTACTGTTGCACCAGAGCACAACAACAGCCAGTTCATATCTATGATGCCCAATTCGCAAACGCTATGAACTTAAGTCTGCGTAGGACAGCTTGTGCTACCACCTTGTGGCAGCATTAGGCAATTCTTCTTGGAAGAATTAAGCCGCAAGCGCGTAGTTTGTTTCGCCATTTAAGCGAGTTGTGAATCGGGATTTACGGGTCGTTCTCACAGCACCCGGCATGCTTACGTATTTATTACGCACACTGTCGAAACCTTTCGGCCCCATATTTATCAAAGAACAGAATGCAAAAGTACGGCTTTTTGGTGAGTATAATTATAACACCTTCATTAATAAAGAAGTATTTATTTTTATTTATAACAAAGCTTTAAGTTTTTTAATACCAAATCGTTCCCCATTTCAAAATTTATTCCTATCCTTGTAACACAATTTCAAACCATTAAAAATGACATAAAAAACAACATACATAAAATATTGCGTTAGCAAATTCTTGGTTCTAAATCGGCTAAATTTTAATATACAACTCAAGAATAAGTTCAAACGCTGCGTTCTGCGCGGTGTTGACTTATTTGAGTTGTGGGTTCTTAGCCGAACCTTGAGCCAGATAATCAATTTCCGCGCAATTTTTTTAGTAACAATCGCTATAAAATCCAAAAAATCAATGTAATTTAGTCACACCCAAAAAACCAAATAATATGAAAAACCAAATCCAAACAACTGCAATAGCCCTTTTGCTCTGCATGTTTACATTCTTTACAAGGGCGCAATCACAGACAGTAAATATTGCCTTAACACTGCCGCCCGACACCATAGGTGCCTGCGAAAGCAATGTTTACTCACTTTCATTGTCCGGAGCCACAGGTGCAAGGATTATCATAGATGCCTCGCTTAGCAATGTACCTGCGGCAAATTGCAGCCATGCAAGCCCCATCTATCTTGATTTTATTGCTGCATCAAACAATGTGAGCAATGTAGTTACCTACAACAACGGACAAACCATGAGTTTTACCGTAACCAACAACAACGCTGTTACACTATCGTATCATGCTTTTATTGACTGCTCTATTATTTCAGATACAACCCATGGAAACAGCAATATTAATTTT
>JRYD01005253.1_pt1 | contig 70196 bp, 66 predicted proteins | sample 235311 | NCBI WGS metagenome assembly JRYD01 (sample SAMN03074213, study PRJNA261472) | activated sludge metagenome | biome: Common Effluent Treatment Plant; feature: Wastewater; material: Activated sludge; isolation source: activated biomass in a lab-scale reactor treating industrial wastewater at... | reverse complement strand
TAAGCTGGTGGCAGAATATTCGACCAATATTATTCCCGTGCAAGACGCGAAAGTGGGTTACCTGACAGCAGATCATCTTGGTTCACCGAGGATCAACACCGACGCAACCGGCGCCGTCATCGCCCGCCACGATTACCACCCATTCGGAGAAGAAATCTTTACTGCACAGCGAACAACCGGATTAAATTACTCTGCCGATTCCGTAAGAAAACAATTCACCGGCTACGAACGCGACACCGAAACCGACCTCGACTTCGCCGAAGCCCGTATGTACGCCAACACCTATGGCCGCTTCACCGCAGTCGACCCGCACCTCGCATTCAGCCACGATCGCGGTACTTGAGCTTTGGTGGTATTTGGCCTTCGTTTATACTTGGATAAATAAACAATGGCAAGAGCGAAAAAGTCCAATACCCACGAACCCTTAGAAAGAAAACTTTGGAAGGCCGCAGACAAGCTGAGAAAGAATATTGACGCTGCAGAGTACAAGCATGTCGTTCTCGGGCTGATTTTCCTGAAGTACATTTCCGACGCTTTCGAAGAACTTCACGACCGGCTTAAAAAGGGCGAAGGTGAGCTTGCCGGAGCCGATCCCGAAGACAAGAACGAGTACATCGCGGAGAAGGTCTTTTATGTTCCTGCGACGGCGCGATGGTCTTACATCCAATCGCGGGCGAAGTTGCCGACGGTCGGCAAGGACGTTGACGACGCGATGGAGGCAATCGAGAAGGACAATCCGTCACTTCGTGGAGTTCTACCTAAGGCGTTCGCACAAGAGCGTTTGGACAAGGCGAGTTTGGGCGGACTGATCGACCTGATCTCCGGTGCGGCACTTGGCACAAAAGAGGCGCGGAGCAAAGATGTGCTTGGCCGCGTTTACGAATACTTCCTCGGAGAATTCGCCCTTGCCGAGGGCAAGAAAGGCGGACAGTTCTACACGCCGGGGAGCGTCGTTCGATTGCTTGTCGCAATGCTCGAACCATATGAAGGCCGCGTGTTCGATCCCTGCTGTGGCTCAGGCGGGATGTTTATCCAGTCAGAAAAGTTTATCGCGGCACACGGCGATCATTACAAAAACGGTAACGGCAAAAAGCTTGCGATCGATCCCAAAGACCGCATTTCCATTTACGGGCAGGAGAGCAACCAGACCACTTGGCGGCTGGCGAAGATGAACCTTGCGATTCGCGGGATCGACTCAACGAACGTGCGCTGGAATAACGAGGGATCGTTCCTCAACGACGCACACAAGGACCTCAAGGCCGACTTTGTTATCGCCAATCCGCCGTTTAACGATAGCGACTGGTCAGGTGAGCTTTTGCGAGAAGATGCCCGTTGGAAGGTGACGGGCAAGAATCTGCCGCCGCCGGTGAACAACGCCAACTACGGCTGGATTCAGCACTTCCTTTTTCACCTTGCGCCGCAGGGCGTGGCTGGATTCGTCTTGGCGAAAGGTTCGCTTACGTCAAAGACCAACAACGAGGGCGAGATTCGTAAAAGCCTGATCGAGGCCGATCTTGTCGATTGCATAGTAAACCTTCCGGCCAAGCTGTTCCTAAATACGCAGATCCCCGCGTGTCTCTGGTTCCTGCGACGGGGAAAACAGCACCGCAAGGGCGAAATACTTTTCATCGACGCTCGCAATCACGGCTTTCTCGTAAACCGCCGAAACCGTGACCTTTCCGTAGAAGACATCGAACAGATCGCCGCGACGTATCACAACTGGCGAATGAGCGATGACGGCTACGAAGACGTGGCCGGATTCTGCAAGAGCGTTCCCGTTGCAGAAGTGGAACGTCTCGGACACGTTCTCACGCCCGGACGCTATGTCGGCTTGCCTGACGAAGAGGACGATTTCGATTTCCCGACACGGTTCGCTTCGCTAAAGGCCGAACTCGAAAGTCAGATGTCAGAGGAAGCCGAACTGAATGAGCGGATTTTAAGGAATCTGGCGGGTATAAAAATACCGCCTCAGGAAACGGCGGTTTAAAAATCAGAACCCGACAACTTGAATTACTTCAGAGGCTGCCGGGAATAGGTCCGGGAAATAAATAACCCGACAGCTTGAATTGCTTCAGGGGCTGCCGGGAATACTGTATAGCTAATATATAACGTATTCTGAAAGAATGCAAGAGAATGTTTATGCGATTTAGCGAATTCGAAAATATCATGTCCAGCCCGCGAATAGCAAGGTATTTACTTGCTGTTGGCGGAGATTCTCGTCTGGCCATGACGCTATATCGCAAGAACTTGCGGCTTTCTCAGGAGCTATTCACGGTCATTAGCTGTTTTGAGGTAACACTGCGAAACCGGATTGATCGGCTCTACGCGACGACTCATGGAAATGATTGGCTTCGTGACAGCTCTAACAACGGCGGGATGTTTGATAACAACAATTGCCGCCAGACAAAACTATTGATTCAAAGATCAGTTGGCAGGCTCGGAAACAACTATCTACCCGAAAAGCTATTAGCGGAAATGGACTTTGGATTTTGGAGATACTTGTTCGCCCAGCCGCAATTTTACGCGGGCGGCCAGAATTTGCTTCAAGTGTTCCCGGCAAAGCCAAGAAGCACGCCCGTAGTTCAATACAATCACACTTTCGTTTTTAATCAGTTGGGATTGATAAATAACCTGCGAAACCGTATCGCTCATCACGAGCCGATATGTTTTCTTGGCGGTCAGCCGGTCAAGGACACGACGTATGCCCGACAGCACTACAACCTGATATTGCAGCTTTTCCAATGGATGAGCGTTGACGAAGCGGCCCTTCTGTATGGGCTGGATCACATCAACACCGTATGTAACGAGATTGATGCGCTATGAGTATGACTGAGTGGAAGGAAACCAAATTTGGAGCTTTGCTCGCGGAGCCAGTACGCAATGGCGTCTATAAGCCAAAACCGTTTCATGGTCGAGGAGTGAGTGTAGTAAATATGGGGGAACTCTTCGCTTACCCCCGATTAAGAACGGTTGCGATGAGCAAGATCGAACTTTCCGAGAAAGAGAAGGAAAAATCCCTTCTTAAAAATGGAGACCTGATTTTTGCAAGGCGATCTCTGACTGCGGAAGGAGCCGGAAAGTGTTCTTTGGTTTACGACCTGAGGGAAGAAACCACGTTTGAATCCTCAATCATTCGAGCTAGACCCGACACCAAAAAGGTCTCGCCAGACTTCATTTATTACTATTTCAACTCACGTTACGGGAAGTATCTTCTTGGAACCATCTTAAGGCAGGTTGCAGTCGCTGGTATTACAGGAACGGATTTGATGGAACTGACTGTTTCTGTGCCGCCAATTGAGGAGCAGCGGGCGATTGCGGAGGTTTTGAGCAGTCTGGATGACAAGATCGACCTGCTCCACCGCCAAAACAAAACCCTCGAATCCCTATCCGAAACCCTCTTCCGCCACTGGTTCATCGAAGAAGCAAATTCCGAATGGGAAACGGGTACGCTTGGTGACTTATTGGAAACACTAGAGTCGGGCAGTCGTCCAAAGGGCGGTATCGATCCTGATCTTAAAGAAGGCATTCCCAGCATTGGAGCCGAGAGTGTTGACGGTCTGGGTGTCTACGATCACTCGAAAACAAAGTTTGTTACCCGCGAGTTTTTCGACTCAATGCGNNTTCGAGAGTACGACGTATTGATCTACAAGGACGGAGCATACGTCGGACGAAAAGGAATGTTCGCCGGAGGTTTCCCGTTCAAGGAATTCGCGGTTAATGAACACGTCTTCATTCTGCGGTCGAACGGCAATACCAACCAAACGTATTTGTATTTTGCACTCGACCAAGAAGAGCTTTCACAGCTTAATGCAAATTCCGCTCAACCGGGACTCAACCAAGAAGCCATGCGCTCATTTCAAATGGTTATTCCACCGCAACACAAGATGACCGATTTTGAGAACGTAGTAAGACCTTGGCTTGTAAAGATTTTCTCTAATTGCAAACAGATTCGGAGCCTTTCGCAAATGCGAGATTCGCTATTGCCCAAACTAATGAGCAGGGAGGTCGCCTTGATTGGCGAACTTCCGGCAATGTGATCAACCTATGACCGATGTATCTAACCAAATTTCGCTGAATTTTTTGGAAATTACGCCAAAAACGTTCGACGTTTATTTCTCAAGAACACCCGAAGACTCTATCGTTTTTGGGCAGTCTTCAGAACTGGCCGAGGAAGTTTCATCGTCCAAATCAGATCTTTCACTAACCAAAAACTACTTACTTCACTTGCTTGAGGAAGCCGTGGTTCATGCTGGGCTTGAGACGATGCCCTCGCAAAGTCCGATGCAGAAGAGGATTTCCTTCCCAATACGCACTTGGACTGAAGGCGTTGAAAGTGTGTGGATGGAGCCTTATTACCTTGCAAAATCTGATTCATTCGGATTTCTGATCGATTTCAAATTCCGCGCTTCTGCGGAATACCGGGCTCGAATTGGCGCGAGTGTAGATAGGCGAATACTTCAGCTTTCGGGATCNNAGTTTGGGAAGATAGCCAGTTTCATCGAAGGCAAATTTCAAGATATTAGGACTCTTCGCGGCAAGGGAACTGACCTTACCGTTTCAAATCAGCTCATTCAATTACCGACAGATTCCCTTGATGCGAAAACCTATCAGTTCGCCGAAGGACGCGAGAGTTCATCACCATTTTTTGGCCTTCAGAGAAACCCGCCTTATGAGCAACCCGCAAAGGAAACCGGCTTTCTATTCCTGTTTAAGGAGACGGACAGAAACTTGGCGGTGAATCTTCTTAAAGGGTTACGGGGTGAATGGTCCCCAAATACTTTTTCAGGGCTGGAAAAGATGTTTAGAATCCCCTTTGACAATGAGCGGATTCGTGGAAAGAAAGTGTCTCAGATCACACCGGAAATACTGAATGAAGTTGTTGAAGAAATCCTTCAAGATCGTGAAAACGGTTCTGAGACTTTGCCTGTTATTATCACTCGTTCAAAAACAAGCGAAACAGATGATGAGCTTTATTACAGAATCAAATATGCCTTTATAAGCAATGACATCGCATGTCAGGTAGTTACAAAAGATCTGATCGTTAATCCCAATGCCCTTAAATACTCACTTAGCAACATCGCTCTCCAAATGTTTGCTAAGGCTGGTGGCAAGCCATGGATCGTGAAGCCTGCCATCAGTAAGTGTTTGATCGTTGGGATCGGTTCGAGAAATAAAGAAAGGTATGTCGTGGACGACAATGGTCAATCGCAGAAAGTTATTGAAAAATTTCTCGCGTATTCGATTCTTACAGACAGCAGTGGACTGTTTAAGGAAATTCAAGTTCTTAGTGAATCGGATAATGAAGCTGAATATTACAGCCATCTGATCGCAAAGTTGGGCGCAATTATCACGAATGCCTCAACCGAAGGCTACAAGGATATAGTCATACATTCCCCATTTAGAATTAGTAAGGCGAAGGTTTGGGATGAGGTTTTTAAACAGATACCCAATGGCTTGAAAATTACTGTCTTGGTTATTAATAACGACCACAAGTTTTTCGGTTTCGATTTGACCAAAAATGCGTTGGTGCCCTATGAGAGTTCTCTTATTCAAATTTCGGGTCACGAATATCTGGTCTGGTTTGAAGGCTTGCAATATAACAACTCAGTCTTTACGAAACGGATCGGCGGCCCAATATATGTAAATTTCTGGTATGCAAACGATCCGAGTCTGTTATCGAATCAGCAATATCGAAGGCGCCTACTACAGGATTGTATTAACCTGTCCGGCGCAAATTGGCGTGGCTTTAAGGCGAAACAGTTGCCAGTATCTATCTATTATTGTCAGAAGATTGCTGAGTTTTTGAAACGCTTCGACGATTACGGATTCGAAGAAATCCAGTTGCAAAATTTAAAACCATGGTTCTTGTGAGGAGCGATGCCTAATTTCATTTCTGACGACATTCTAATTTTGTTAGGGGCCGGGGCAAGCTGTAACGCGGGCATTCTTAACTCATCTCAAATGATCAACTCCATTGAGGAAGACCTTGATAAAGACGATTGGCGAAAATTCAAACCTCTTTACCAATATATTAAAAGTATTCACTTCCAAAAAGAAATTCTTCACGGCAATCGGCCTGAAAATGTGGTCTTTAACATCGAGAATCTCGTTAGTTTGCTTGATACGATTATCAAAATAGCAAAACCCGATGCGGAGCCATTTGTTTTTGTTGGAAGTTGGGAGAAGCGTCTTAACCCGTTTATTTCTGGTGAACAAACCGAATCTTTGGCGAGTAGTTTTCGCGAAAACATTATTAAGCGGATTCGCGGAGCCTGGCTGATGCCTGATGATTGGAAGAGTAAATCTGCATATTACAAGAGCTTAATTGAGTTTAAGAATGAATTAGACGGAATGCCGCTTGAGATATTCACTCTGAATTACGACCTTTGCGTGGAACACAATCTGTCAGGCGAACATATCGAAGATGGTTTTGATGAGAACGGCAACTGGAGTTTTCGACGCTATGATCACGAGCAAGAAAATCAAATTGGCTATTATCTGTACAAATTACACGGCTCAATTAACTGGAAAAAGAGCGAGACTGAACGCTTGATCAAGACAGAGGGACATATCGATACCAATGATCTTGCAATAATTTTCGGTGTGGACAATAAGTTGCAGTCCCTTGATCCATACCTCTTCTATTTCTATCTTTTCAGAGAGCATTGCTTGAACGCGAAACTTATCATTGCTTCCGGCTATGGGTTCATGGATGAACACATTAACGATGTAATTAGGCAAGCATTCAAGGACTCACCTAAGAAAAAATTAGCAATAAATATGCGTTGCCCCGATGTCGGAGCGACGAAGACCGGCATCTCCGCTCGGTTAAAGATTTCCGAAGATCAAATTGAAATATTTAATAAGGATGCGGTCAGTTTTTTCCGAGACGACTTGAAACGCAGGACATTTGAGGGCATGTTCAACACGGTCGATGACTCACTACCACCCAATTTTTGAGCTTTCGTCCGAAATTAGTTGAAATGAAACCAATCACCGAAAACCAGATCGAAGAATACGCGATTACAGAGCTACAGGCTCTTGGCTATTCGTATGTTCACGGTGCGGTGATCAGTCCCGGCGGCCTCCCACCACCCCAGCCCTTGGCCACCCCTCCTCAGGCAGGAGGGGAGTTTCTGGAGCGGGAATCGTTCGAGCAGATCGTTCTTACCGACCGGCTGCGAGATGCCGTGGCAAGGATCAATCCGCACATTCCGGCGGACGCCCGCGAACAGGCCGTTCAGAAGGCGGTAAAGCTCTATTCGCCGGATATGAAGGCCGCGAATGAGGAGTTTCATTCCTTCCTGATCGAGAAGGTAAAAGTGCCTTACACCGAAGACGGATTTGAACGGAGCCACGAAGTTGCGTTAATCGACTTTGAGAATGTCGATAACAATGAGTTTCTGGCGGTCAACCAGTTCACGATCACTGAGAACAACTACAACAAACGCCCGGACGTTCTGCTATTCGTAAACGGCATCCCGCTTGTTGTGATCGAGCTTAAGAACGCCGCCGACGAGAACGCCACCATGCAGGGCGCGTTCAATCAGATAGAGACCTACAAGGCAACGATCCCGACGCTATTTAATTACAACGCTTTCTCCGTGATCTCGGACGGCTTCGACGCAAAGGCCGGAACTATCTCCGCAGGGCTTTCCCGCTTCATGGCGTGGCCTGTCTGCGTGCGGACACGCACAGGCAGAAAGTCGCTGGACGGCAAATATTTTGTTTACGTTATCGAATGTGAGAATGGCAGCTATTACATCGGTCAGACTGAAGATATCGAAGTTAGGTATAAGCAGCATTGCGACGGAAATGGTGCCAAATGGACTAAAGCAAATAAACCGGTTCGGATTATTCACTACGAAGAATTTACTTCCCGTGAAGAAGCTATTAAACGTGAACATGATCTAAAAACCGGATTCGGGCGAAAATGGATAAAGCGGGAAATTGCAGCAGATCGAAATCGGCAATATGAGTTCTTGGATAACTCTGAGCCGACAATGGCTTCGAAATTTACGCCCCAGCTAGACACGCTGATAAAGGGAATGCTGAGGCCGGAAATTCTGCTCGATCTAGTCAGGAACTTTATTGTCTTTGAACGCTCGACAGTCCACGACAAGAAGACCGGCCAGACACAGATAGTTTCGATCAAGAAATTGGCCGCTTATCACCAATACTATGCGGTCAACAAAGCCGTGGCTTCGACCCTTTCGGCTTCAGCCGAGAACGGCGACCGCAAAGGCGGTGTCGTATGGCACACGCAAGGAAGCGGCAAATCCCTGTCGATGGTTTTCTACACCGGAAAACTTGTGGCGAGCCTCGATAATCCGACCGTCGTTGTAATCACCGACCGCAACGACCTCGACGAACAGTTATTCGGAACATTCGCCGCCTCGAAAGCTCTATTGCGTCAGGAACCAGTTCAGGCGACGAGCCGCGAACATCTGAAGGAACTTTTGAAAGTTGCGAGCGGCGGGATCGTGTTCACTACCATTCAGAAGTTCCTACCGACTGATGGCGGTTCGGTTTACGACCTGCTATCCGACAGAAAGAACATCGTCGTTATCGCCGACGAAGCCCACCGGACGCAGTACGGCTTCGAGGCTGAGGTTCGCGACATCGTTGATAAGGAATCGAAAGAAGTTGTCGGCCAGCGGATCGCTTACGGCTTTGCCAAATATATGCGTGATGCCTTGCCAAACGCTACCTATATTGGCTTCACCGGAACGCCCATCGAGAGCGACGACGTGAACACGCCGCAGGTGTTCGGCAGCTACATTGACCGCTACGACATCATGGACGCCGTTAACGACGGCGCGACCGTGAAGATTTACTACGAAAGCCGTCTCGCCAAGGTGAACCTGACCGACGAAGGTCGCGAGCTGATCAAACAGTTCGATAATGAACTCGAAGAGACCGACGAACTCACAGAGAAGCAGAAGGCGAAAGCCAAGTGGACTAAGGTTGAGGCGATTGTCGGAAACTCGGAACGTATCAGGAATCTTGCGAACGATATTGTCGCGCACTTTGAGAAGAGGCAGGAGGTGTTTGAGGGCAAGGCGATGATCGTTGCCATGAGCCGCCGTATCGCCGTTGACCTGTACGAGCAGATCATTGCGTTGCGTCCCGACTGGCACGAGGCGGACAAGGCGAAGGGAGCGATCAAGATCGTAATGACCGCCTCAAGCGCAGACGGTCCCGCAATGGCCGCACATCACACGTCCAAGCAGGAGCGCCGCGAACTTGCCGACCGGTTCAAGGACGAGAATGACCCGCTCAAGCTCGTGATCGTTCGCGATATGTGGCTCACCGGCTTTGATGCACCCTGCCTGCACACGCTCTACGTCGATAAGCCGATGCGAGGGCATACGCTCATGCAGGCGATTGCCCGCGTTAACCGCGTGTTCAAAGACAAGCCGGGCGGTTTGGTTGTGGACTATCTCGGACTTGCTACCGATCTCAAGAAAGCTCTTTCGTTCTACGGCGCGGCTGGTGGCAAGGGCGACCCGACAATAGACATCGAGCAGGCGGTTGTTGCGATGCAGGAAAAGCTCGAAGTCGTTCAGCAGATGTTCGATGAGACGAGCAAGTCTCATGACGACATTCTCGCTGAGGATTCAGCTGCATACGGAGAAGATGGATTCCACTACGCCCGATTCTTTGCCGCCGATCCGCGCCAGAAACTAGAGATTATTCTGCAAGCAGAGGAACACATTCTCGGACTTGAGGAAGGCCGCGACAGGTTCATACGCGAGGTTTCGTTGCTTGCTCAGGCGCTCGCACTTACCAACCCGCACCCTGCGGCTGTCGCGATTGCCGAGGAAGTCGCGTTCTTCCAGGCCGTCAAAGCCCGAATGGTCAAGCTCGGCGGAACCGGCGGAGGCGGAAGCACTGATGACTACGAAACGACCATTCGCCGTATCATCGACCAATCGCTGAGTTCCGATAAGGTCGTGGACATTTTTGATGCCGCCGGAATGCAGAAGCCGGAGATCTCTATCCTCTCGGACGAATTCCTGCTCGAAGTTAAGGGCATGAAGCACAAGAACCTTGCCCTTGAACTTCTTAAGAAAATCCTCAACGACGAGATCAGCAGCCGCATGAAGAAGAACCTTGTTAAGAGCAAGGAACTTCTCAAAATGCTCGAAGATGCCGTTAAAAAGTATCAGAACAACCTACTTTCGACTGCCGAGATTATTGAAGAGCTTATCAGGCTCGCTAAAGAAGTTAAGGATTCAGACCTACAGGGCGAAAAGCTGGGACTCAACGAGGATGAGGTCGCTTTCTATAACGCCTTAGAGGTCAATGACTCCGCGGTCGAAGTTTTGGGCGACGACACTTTGCGAGAGATCGCCCGTGAGATTGCCGAGAAGGTGAAGAGCAATACCACAATTGACTGGCCGATTCGCGAAAGCTCCCGCGCAAAGCTGATGGTTCTCGTTCGCCGCACTCTTGCCAAATACGGCTACCCGCCCGACAAGCAGCAGAAGGCTATTGAAACTGTTCTTAAGCAAGCCGAGCTTATGGCAGGAATGCTATCGGCGAACTAGCTTTTTCCAGGTCTCCCTCGTCCCCGGTCAGAGCCCCTCACGACGTTGGTTAAGCCCGTATTTGTTTTGCCGTTGAGTTTTGCCGTGTTTTTAGGCTCGTTCGCGGGCTTTGTGTCGCGTCCGGCATAATCGGTCGTTTCTGCCGTTCTCTTGCCACGGCCTTAAGGTCTATCGTTCTTGCGTCGTATTCTCTCTGTGCCTCATCCGGCGGCAGATGCTCTACCTGAATAGCGATATGCTCACGACATCCTTCGCACAGATTGTCTTGCGACCTCTCGCCCTCGAACATTTCTTGGCACGCACCTAAACACCTGATCTTTGTCATCTTTTCCTTTCGATCGCCGACACTAAACAGGCAAATACCACGATGAATGACACTTCAAACGCTAAGAACAGGGCTATTATGAATTCAAAATCTGTCCTCTTTTTTCTCCTTCTTTGCTCTCGGTCGGCCAAAAGCCTGCATCTACGCTCTCAATGGTCAAGAATTGGTCGGTGCGATCCGACACAGGCTCTGCCTCTTGCAGGTTTCTGTTTTTTTATCAGTCATTTTCGTTTCCCGTTCCTGAAAGCCAATAAACATCGGCCCTTAGACACTTCTTGGACACTTCTTGGACACTTCTAAAATCGTAGAACGCCCTGTTTATGGGCATTTGGACACTTCGGACACTTTGGACACTTGTTTTGAGACTTCGCAACGATTTTTCTATGGGAAAGGCCGAAAAGAAGTGTCCGAAGTGTCCAAAGTGTCCAACCCCCCGTTTTTATTGGTCGAAAACGTGGACACTTCTTGGGCACTTGGGCGGTTTATGTCGGCGTTATCAGCCGGATTCCTTCCCAATATCGCGATCCTGACTTGATCTGCCGGAATCCGCGCTCACGCATATTCTGCGAAAGTCTCCGGTGCGAAGGTCAAGCGTTCCGTTCTTGCAATTCACGACGTATGGATCCGCGTCGAAACGTGCGATCGACACGCTCTTTCGTCTCGCGGCAAGGTTTAAGATCGCGTTGAATCCGGCCGCATTGTTGGCTCGTGTCGCGTTCTGCATTTGTTCCTTGGAAACGATCCCAAGGAACATCGAGCGCGTAAACTCGGCGGCCAACTCGAAAACAAAGTCGCCTTCATCGAATTGCCAATGCGTCCCTTGCCAAACAAGCCATTTCTTCCGCTCTACGCAATACAAAAGGTCGTCTCCGGCGAACTGTAAAAAGCGATCCGCATTGCCTAGATCGTTGAATGAAAAGGCATCATCCGGCGGCAGAATGTCGCTGTCCTTCGGGCCTTTGCGTCCGGTCGTGGGCGTTGCAAGGCTCTCGGCCAATGCTGTGATTTCCGAATCGAGATTCTCCACAAGTTTTAGGTGCGCACTCACTTTTCTGTGTCGAACGGTCATTCCGAAGGCACCTCCTCAGGCTCGGCTTGTATGAAAACCGCGTCCATCGAACGGCCAAGTATGTCGCAAAACGGCCTTTAGTGAGGGCGCATTAGGCTTTGTTCCCCTAAACCATTGACGGAGTGTTCCTTCTGAAACGCCGACCACCAAGCCTAGCTTTCTAAGACTCCATCGAGTAGCTTTCATCCTGGCTTTGATAGTTTCCGTATCGACTCGGTATCTCATGCACGTTGACAGTAACACAAATACATAATAGCCTGCAATAGGAAAATATGTAGTTTGACAAGGATTCTCCGCTGTCATCTTAGCGGACACTACAGTCAGAATCTTGTACAATGTTTAGTGTGAGAAAAGGAATCAGCCTTGCGGAGTTCGTCAGCGAAACGATGCACGACAAGAATCTTTCGACCGCAGACGTTGCGCGCCGGGCGAATAGCCAGTTGAGCCCAGCAACGATAGCTAAGATCGCGTCGGGCGAAATATCATCATCCTCAGCGAAAACGATCGCTCTTATCGCGGAGGGGCTCGACGTAGATAAGGTTGATCTGCTTCGTCTTGCGTCGGGTGAAGACATGGGCCGACCATATCGCTTTAGCATCTACGAGAAGGAGTTTGATGGTGAGGGTCTATCCGACTCAGAATGGCAGCTTCTTGAAACTTATTTCAGACAAACCGTAGTTCATTGGCGACAGTTTCAACGCGAAAGAGTTGAAGCGATAGTGGCGCTTGCGGAGAATGCAACGAATGCCGCAGAGAAATTGCCGGAGGATACGGAGTGATTATACAACCTACACAGCTGCTTTGGTTTGGAGTCGTCGTCAGCCTGTAGATTATTTACCATAAACTAATGCGAAGTCCCGAAGGTTCAATAAAACGACACGCGGACGGAAAGCGGTGGCTTGTTCGCGTTCGATTTACGAAGGGCGGTAAGCGTGTTTCGAGATCGCAAATATGTCCGTCTCATTCGCTAGCAAGGGCGACGCTTGCGTCGATTCTAGCAGAGATCGATGTGCCAAAAAGCAACCACACTTACCGCGAACTCGACGCGTTCTATCGAAAGGAATACGTGCATCCGGCAAAGTTCGTAGGCGGAAAAATGGTTAGTGGCTTCCGGCAAGATGTCCGCACAGTGGAAAGGTATTTAGATGGGGCACTGGAAGTCTTCAAGCAGCGTGTTTTACTGGAAATTTCCTATAACGATCTGCGGGAGTACAAACGCCTTGTCGAGAATCTTCCTGTTCGCGGCGGCGGGAGCCGTTCGGTTTCGGATGTAAATCATCATCTCAAACACGTCCGAAGAATGCTCAATGTCGCGGTCGAGCAAGGCTGGCTTCCGATAAACCCCTTCACGCGCGGAAAGAACCTGATTGTGGAATCGTTCGAGGTTGAGAGGACGCGCGTCATCACTCGCGAAGAAGAATTACGGCTTATCGCTGCTTGCAATAACGGCTATCGAGATCATCTGCTTCCGATAATCATCTTCGCTATCGAGACGGCGTGTCGGCGTGGTGAGATTCTAAAGTTACGCTGGCAGAGCGTTGATCTTCCAGGTCGTGTCATTCGTATCGAAGCCTCGAACACGAAGACCCTCAAAACTCGACTTGTTCCCGTTACCGAAAGGCTTCGGCAGAGTCTTGCCCGTCTAGATCGGAAAGCGTTCAGGAAGATGTCACGTGTCTTTCCGATCGGTGACTTCAAGCATTCTTGGGCAGGGGCTTGCCGGGAGGCGAAGTTAGATGATCTCCACTTTCACGATCTCCGACATACCGCGATCACGCGGATGCTCGAACTCGGCATTTCGCCCGCGATCGTTATGAAGATTTCGGGGCACACGCAGCAAAGAACGTTTCTTCGGTACGTCAATCAAACGGAAAGTTCGATCAGGGACATTGCTCTCGCCCTCGATCGTGCGGCTTGAAGTGGGCATTGGGGCCCCGAAGCATCATAAGCCGAAACGCCCTTAAATCGCCCTTTAGGTTCTCTATGAGACAAACCTCTATGCACTTCTTACTCAACTGTTCATCGTCAAGCTACGTCAAACGCCAATATTTATCGGTGTCGCGAAGTTTCCCACATCTAATACCAAATCACCCACCTCGCTTCACACGCGATAGGTCAGAAGTTCAAATCTTCTAGACGGCACCAATAAACACCGGCCCAAATCAAATGTTCAGGCCGACCCCATAGAAAAATTGTAAAGAAGCATTTTGATTTGGGGTAGCTTTCGTGGAAACTTGACCACAACGCGAAGTTGGTCAGATGTTGCGGCTCAAAGTTACGTTGAAACCCACGCTCAATATGATAACTTCGACAATTTGCGAATGGCGACCGGATGCTCGCGGTAATTTAACGACAACTGACTGCTCGGCGAGCTACTTTACGCTTATCCGACGAATGTAACGTGTCGGTCTGGTCAAGCACTCGATATTCCTGCATATCTGAAGGCCCACAGCGATGCGGAGGTTCGTGAAGTAAAGATTCGCACAGCTTTGAAAATAAGCGGGGGATTCGGTGGGGCGCGAATGACGTCTCTGAAGGAGGATTGAGATGCGGCCAAAAGCTTTCAGAAGAATATGCGTCAAAACCACTATTTGGTCTGCGTGTCTCGTTCTCTTTTCGCTATCGGCTATGACAGCGAAAGGGCAAGTTACAGAGATCACCGCGAGAGTGAAAGGTAAGATCGTTGTTACGATCGCGACAACAGCGATTCTGGCAAAAGGAAAGGATCTGACGATCAACTACACAATTCGGAACACTGGGAAAGACACTGTCTATTTTCTCAAAATACATCATCTGGAAAATAGAGTTGACGGTGACTACAAGATCACGCTGAATCCATTTTCGTTTGGCAACCATGATCATACTCCGCTCGATCTTGATTTCGTCGCAATAAGGCCTGCGAAGGCTATCAAGGGGACATTTCGCGTGAAGCGACTGGCGGAATTGTGCGACGATTGCTACTGGGAATTGAAGGTCGGCTTCGCTTTCATAGAGAGTATTGTCGATCTAGAGCCAAAGAGTCCGCCTATAGCTAATGATCCGGGCGCATTCCGCGGATTGATCGCGTCGAGAACCTTCGACAATGTCCTCGGCACATTGACGGTCTATGCGCAGTAACCTGCTGTCGTGTACGGCAATGCAGCAGACGAAAACAACGGTTTTTGTGTACGACGCATCTGGTAAGCTAGTGAACAATACTTGAGATCCGCCTTTGTAGCGGCGTGGTCTGATACAGTGGTTCCGGTGCAACAGTCGAGCCTTGGGTTACAACCGTGAGGCTCACGCCGGAATTCCTACGGACGTTATGGGAAAGCCGCATGCAGGAAGCAATTTGGGCTGGTAGTCGAGAGGGCAATTCTGAAGCCATAGATTCGCCCGTTCCGTTTTGAGGTAGTCACTGAGAGGTCAATAAATGAAGAATCGCCAATTATCTTTGCTGATCGTGCTGAGTCTTGCAACCCTAAGTGCTATTTCGTCCTTGATATTTGGGCAGAGTGCTCAGAAGGATCCATCGCCAAACGACGCTGAGCAGATCAATAAGGTAATCACCGATTATTGGGCGGCGGCACAGCGAGGCGGCATCGAGGCGGCAACGCCTTTTTTGACCGAGCCGCCTCAAAGCTTTAGGTCTGGTGGGACAGGGTGCACCGAGCAAACCGAACCGACGGCTGCAAACCAGTATATCGTGAAAGGCTCCGAATCTGTTGTCTTACCGCAAACAGGCGTCAATGCCGCGACAAGAGATTTTGCAAAATGGGTTCAGGATCGAAAGCTCGGAATTGTGCAGATGGAACGGAGGAAAATCTTTGGCCGGAACGCGATTTTTGATGTTTCGTTTGAAGGCGTAGGGGTTCGGTTCGCTACATTCCTTCTGCTAACGAAAATTGACGGACGTTGGAAGATATTTCTCATAGATCCAGGTCCGGCGAGACTAAATAAGAATTTTGGCGAGTGTGTTGATTAGACCCGTCTGAGCAATACCGTTGCCACGGCGGCGAAGCAGACAACGGTAAGCGTGTGAAGAAGTACGTCCCTTCGACGGGGGAAACAACCTTGTTCTGCGTCAATCACTCATCCATTGTGACAGTATGGCCGCCATAGAACCCGAGATCAAATAGATGGTCGGTTTTACTAAAGACAACGCCTTTTTCGGAGGCGGTGTGCCGCCGACATGTCTCTGTCGCGTGCTTCGCACGCTCCGGCAGAATAATGAGGAGAAGCTAACCACGAGCTGAAGCTCGTGGCAATTCAGCGGCGTGGCAATTCAGCGGGCTTACCCTGGGCTATTATCTCGTATCCCCCGCGGAGACGAAACCGGTCGGCTCCGGAGGAGCCGCATGTTTGCAGAACGCACACACCACAAACGCTCTCGGAGGCGGCTCGTTCGCCGACATTATCCTGTCGCTCCTGCGGAGCTCCAATCATCAATTTTGCGACGGGTTCCCAGGGTTGCGGCCGATGCGGCCTTACCCTGGGCTATAATGTTTTGTCCCCTACGGGGACTACTTCAGCGGCACGCCTCAAGGACCATCGATGAGCCACGAATGCACGGATCGGAAGCCTATTTAAAATCTCAGATTTGAAATTTGAAATTCGAGATGCAAACCTTCGCGGTTTTTGCGGGGTTTCGCTTGGCGAACTTTGTGTTTCCAAACCGAGATCGTAAACGCAAAGGTCGCAAAGGGAAGAGGCAGCCACGAATGCGAGAATCTAATCGCTCTCAATTTCAAATTTCAAATTTCGAATCTGAGATTCAGCAAAGGAAGAAAGCCGCTACGAATTCGCGAATCTGATCCGTTTCAACTCTCAATTTCAAAAAAAGAGAATCTGAGATTTGAAATTTGAAATTCGATACTCCGAACCTTCGCGGTCTTTGCGGGGTTTCGGTTGGCGGTCTTTGCGTTTTCAAACCGAGATCGTAAACGCAAAGAACGCTAAGCAGACGCAAAGAACGCGAAGGAAGAAGGCCACTCACCACTCACCACTCACCACTCACCATTTACATTTTTTCAAAGACCGAACGGCCGTTTGGACCGTGTTGTCATCATAGCGAAACGACGCGCCCGTTTTGAAGCACAAACCGCACAAAACGTATCAAAGTGCACGATTTGCACAATTTGCACGAAATGCACGAAATGCACGATTCGCACAGAAAAAGTCAGAACCGGAGGAACCGGCGGACGGCATCGAGGGGAATTGAGAACGGTGAGCGAGCGTACCAAAGGGCGCGAAAATGCCCGCCGCGCATCCCCGAACACGGCGGGCTGGACACTCTCTACTCGAGAGCTTACGAACAGTCTCCGAAATGCAGAACAGAACGGGGACTAGGCCGTAATCAGATCGAAGAATCTCAGCAAACTCCGACCCGACATCTAGAGACTAGCCGCTTCTCGACGGACGCTGGGTAAGCGAGCATACAAACCGAACAAAAAAAATTAAGAAGTTGTTTCGATGGGTTTTAAGAATCGGATGCGGACAAAGACGCGCCCGCGGTACGAGCCGCGTTGGCGGGAATTTCGCGGCGAAAAATGCATCTCGCGCATCCATTCGACAAGCAACCGGGCCTGTCGGTCGCCGTATGGGATCTGTCCCGAAAGGCTCATTTCGTGCGGGTTGCGCCGTGGGCGAACACCGAACTCGTTGAGGTTGTCGAGGGCATTCTCGGCCGGTATGCTCACCAGTCCGAATGGCCGAAGTCCATTTCGAGGCATATTTGATCCTTAGCGAATAAAATACTAACGATCAAGGCTTTCCAAGTTTGTAGGGTGGAATACTCGAAACGGCGTTTGTGCCTAGGCACCCGGTGTATTGTTTTGTGATCCCTTGTCGTCCGGGAAGAGCTCTTCCCGAAGACGCTCGGCCTGGATCTCTGCGTGGCGATCGCCGCCCTGCATCTTTTCAGTAATGCTGAGCTCTCCGGGCGTACGCGCCGGTTGGATGTGCTTGCCGAGTCCGCCGTAGGACTTCTTTGCGGGGATTTCGTTCTCTGCCATGGCTTCATTGTAAACAAAAAGCCTGCCGGCACGCTAGAGGCTGAAGCTAGAAAAAGGGCGTTAAAAAACGCCCTGAAGTAGATTTATTTAGTATTCGCCGCACCTGAAAATGGTGCGGCAATGCTAAGGGTTTCGTATCAGCTGTATCGTTCGTCAGATCGCATATCGACGTAGATCGCGTCAACAAATGCGAATTGAGGGCGTTTTGGCTGCTGCGGCTGCGGTTCAGGCCTTTTGGGCTGAGGATTCACGACCGGCGGAGTGCCTTTCGGCGGCGGATTCTTTGGCTGATCGCCGTGTTGGGCCGCGACCGCCAATGCGGAAGCCCCAATAACGACCACCAATAACAAAAAATGTCGAATTGCTTTCATTTCTCTTTCTTTCACTCCCTATTTTAACAAACGCAGCATAGGGAAAGTCGGGAAAGTGCGCGTCTTCCGCTCTATTTTACAGCAAGTTAAGTGCCAGTCGCCTGCATTATGACGCTAAAGCGGCAAAATGGGTTGGAAAAGTTTACGCATAGGCCGAAAGGTCCGTGCAGATGCACCGATTGGGGCTATTTTTATACGTTTTGGTTGATTTCGGCAAGCGCAAGAGCAAAACAGTGCCATGTCCAGCTTCACTTCGTCGATCATTTTGGCATAATCGAAGTTATGGCAACGAACAAGGTCTCTCCACTGGCGATGGTCGTCATTGTGGCTACTGCAGCTGTTCTGATATTGAATTACTTCGTGGTCGGAACGCTGAATGCTTCCGCGACGAACCCGATCGCAGCACAATTCCCAACGCCTATAACTCCGGCCGGATACTCGGCATCCCTTTTGACCATCGTTTACCTTCTGTCGATCGCTTTTACGGTCTATCAGGCGCTGCCGACAAAGGCTGCCAGCTTCGCCGGCATCCGCATCACCTACATTTTGGCTTGCATCCTAAATTGCCTTTGGGTCGTTGCATGGCATCGTTCAATGCTCCTGCTTTCCGCATTCCTGATCGTCGGGCTTCTCGGTACGCTGATCGCAATGCTCGGTCCGCTAAAAAAAGTCGAAACCGCGACAGAAGCTCTTCTGGGAAAGGGCACTTTCGGCCTTTATGCCGCCTGGGTTTTGGTTATGGCTCTTGTCAACGTTCTCGCGCTTGTCCGTTCGCAGGAAACTTCGATGAGCGACGGCGCCTTTCAGACGCTAGGTGTCATTTGTCTGTTGATCGCCGGCGCTTCGGCAGTTCTGGTGCGCTGGAAGCTAAATAACTATTTCTTTCCGTTAGGGATCGCATGGATCGCCGCCGCTGTCGGCGTCAGGCAAAGTGGGGAGACCGCGTTGGTCGTAGCTTCAGCCGTAACTATGATCACAGGGCTCGTAACGGCCGCGACGTTCATCCTGACGCTGCCGACCCGAAGATATACATGAGGCGCGATTCGAAGATCTGCGTTGCCATCGCTCCGACGAACACGAGCGAGTTGGCGATGCGTCTCGATGAAGCTATGGAGCTTGGACCAGGCTTTATCGAGATAAGATTTGATGCGGTCGAACCTTCCGAATTGGCGGCCGCAGTCGAAAAAGCACTCGAATTTGCCGCTCGGTGCAGATTGATCGCGACTTTTCGCCCGGAAGCCGAAGGCGGTTTTCGGCAAATTTCTGATACTGAAAGAAAGGCGTTTTGGCGGAATCTGCCGGACGGATTTTGGGGCTGCGACGTCGAATCTGATGCTGTCTCGTGGGCCGAACACCCGAACAAGATCATCTCTCGGCATGATTTCAACGGCGTTCCGGACGACATCGAAGGGCTTTTCGACGAACTCGCGCAGGCCGAGGCACGAGCCGTAAAGCTCGCTGTCATGCCGAATGACACCGTCGCTGCCCTTCCTGCGTGGAAAACACTTCAAAGGGCTTCAGAACGTAAAAGAGAAGCGATCGTCATTGCTATGGGCGACGCCGGAATGTGGATGCGCATCCTAGCTCCTTCTCGCGGTGCTCTGCTCACATATGCATCGGTTGACGCGAACGTTGCGACGGCATCGGGCCAGGTGACCGCTGGCGAGATGCGTGAGTTGTATAGCGTGGACGAGATCGACGAACACACGCAGATCTACGGCGTCATCGGCGATCCGATCGGTCAATCGCTCTCTCCGAATATTCACGACCCGCTCTTTCAAAATGCAGGACTCAACGCGGTTTTCCTTCCTTTCCTTGTAAAAGATCTGCCCGGGTTCATCGAGAAGTTCGTGCGGCCGCAAACGCAGGAAGCCGGACTCGATTTTGGCGGGCTGAGCGTTACGATGCCGCACAAACTCGCTATCATCGAACTGCTCGACGAGTTGGACGAATCGGCCCGCAGGGCCGGTGCAGTGAATACCGTGAAGGTCGAGGACGGAAAGCTGATCGGCTTCAATACCGATGCGGACGGCTTTCTCGAACCGCTAAAACGCTGCGTCCGCGATCTAAAGGGCGTTAATATTGCGATCTTTGGTTCCGGAGGGGCGGCGAGAGCGTGTCTTTCCGCACTAGCGGAAAATGGAGCCGAGATAACCGTCTTTGCGCGAAACGCTGCAGCAGCTGAAAGTTTGGGGAATGATGTGAAATATTCCGTCGCAGGCCTGCGGGATGGGAATGATCTTTCCGGTTTCGATATAATAGTGAATGCGACACCGATCGGAATGCGAGGCGAACTCGAGCGGGTTTCGCCAATGCCGGAAGCGAAATTCTCGGAGGGTCAGATCGTCTATGATCTTGTCACAAAGGCGACGGACACGCCCTTGCTTGCGACCGCACGAAAAGCGGGAGCAGAGGTCATTCCGGGTATCGAAATGCTTATTTCGCAAGGGCTTAGGCAGTTTGAGATATGGACAGGCCTTCGGGGCGACGAGCAGTTGGTTCGCGAGTCTATTGCTAAGAAGATGAGACGATAGAAGCGATGCAGGAACGCTACAGCAGACAGATCCTATTCCATCCCATCGGTGCCGAAGGGCAGGAAAAGCTTGCCGAATCGACGGTCTTGCTTATCGGCGTCGGTGCTCTTGGCTGCGCTCAGGGCGAAATGCTTGCGCGCGGCGGAGTAGGCAGGATCAAGCTTGTCGATCGCGACTTTGTCGAATACACGAACCTGCAGCGTCAGACACTGTTTACCGAAGACGATGCCGTTGACCGCCTGCCGAAGTCCGTTGCCGCAAAACGCAGAATTTACCAGATCAATTCGGAGATCGAGATCGAAGATATCGTCGCAGATGTTTCAAATTCGAATATTGAACAACTTGTTGCGGGCTCCGACCTCGTCATAGATGGAACGGATAATTTCCAGGTGCGTTATTTGATCAACGACGCATGTGTGAAGCTCGGGATCCCGTGGATCTACGGTGCGGCTGTCTCAAGCTACGGGATGACGATGAACATCATCCCCGGCGAGACTCCGTGCCTTCGATGTATCTTTCCCGAGCTTCCTGAACCGGGTTCGGCACCGACCTGTGATACGGCGGGCGTGATCGCGCCGGTCGTAATGCGTGTTGCGGCAATGCAGGCGGCCGAGGCGTTCAAGCTTCTCGTGGGCGATCTTGATGTTGTGAGCCGTAAGTTACGGCAGTTCGACGTTTGGACGAATGAGGAAAATTCGATCGGGATCGGCCCGCCGGATCCCAACTGTCCGACCTGCGGGAAACGCGAATTCGAGTTTCTTGACGCCGAATCAAGCGAGTTCGTGGCCGTCCTTTGCGGACGAAATGCCGTACAGGTCGCGCCGCTCGCGAGTACGAAACTTGACCTAGATCAGCTTGCCGATCGTCTTAAGTTCAACTTCCCGGTCGATCAGAATGAGTATCTCCTGCGTTTTTCCCCGCCTGATGTTGAGGTAACGGTCTTTACTGACGGGCGTGCGATCGTAAAGGGAACGGACGATCTGACCGTTGCCCGGACGCTCTACGCAAGATATATCGGCGTCTGAAACATTGGGGAATTCATGGCAAAGAGGCCAAAAGTTGTGATGATCGGAGCCGGTTTCGGCGGCCTCCGTGCGTCAAAATTCCTGGCAGACAAGGATGTCGATGTCGTGGTCATCGACCGGCAAAATCACCACGTCTTTCAGCCTTTGCTCTATCAGGTCGCAACTGCCGTCCTTTCGCCCGGCGAGATCGCGCAGCCGATCCGGCGGATCCTTCACAGCCACAAGAACATCGAGGTCGTTCTTGGCGAAGCCGTCGATATCGACGGCGCAAACAAACAGGTCGTGCTTGGCGACGGCGTGCGTGTGAGCTTCGACTACTTGATCGTCGCCGCAGGTGCCAGACACTCGTACTTTGGGCATGATGATTGGGAAACCTCGGCTCCGGGGCTAAAGACCCTTGACGATGCCGTCGAGATACGCCGCCGCGTGCTTCTTGCCTTCGAGATGGCAGAACGCGATGCCTATCTGCAGGATCGAAAGCGTCAATTGAATTTTATTGTGGTCGGCGGCGGCCCTACCGGCGTTGAACTCGCGGGCGCGATCGCAGACATCGCTCGACAGGCTCTTGCGAAAGATTTTAAGGCGATCAAGACGGCAGATGCCAGAGTCGTGCTTTTTGAAGGCTCTGATCGGGTTCTTGGAACGTTTGCACCTGAGCTTTCCGACAGCGCAAAGCTCCAGCTCGAAGATATCGGCGTCGAGGTGCGGCTGAATTCGTTCGTGACAGAGATCGAGCCGGGCCGTGTCAAGGTCGGCGAAGATTGGATCGACTGCGACGTGGTTGTTTGGGCGACGGGCGTTGCGGCTTCGAGCCTGGGAAAGAAACTTGGTGTAGAGACCGACAAGGCAGGCCGAGTCTTTGTTGAACCCGATCTATCGATCAAGCCGAACAAGGATATTTTCGTGATCGGCGACATGGCATCGATCAAACAAGCCGATGGTACGCCTGTTCCCGGCGTGAGTCCCGCGGCAATGCAAATGGGCGAACAGACAGCGAAGAACATCCTTGCCGAGATCAAAGGCAAGCCGCGTAAGCCCTTTGAATACAACGATAAGGGGACCATGGCGACGATCGGCCGCAGCAAGGCGATCGCCGAGGTCGGCAAGTTCAAGTTTCGCGGATTCATTGCTTGGTTGATGTGGCTGTTTCTCCACGTCTTTTTCCTGATCGGCTTCAAGAACCGGCTCGCGGTGATGACGGACTGGTTCTGGGCATACTTAACTCGCGAGCGGAGCGCCCGTCTTATCACGGGCAAAGCCGAGCATATGCAGGATGCGATCGAGTTTATGCAGGCCGCAAGGGCACGCGGTACAAGGTCAAAATCAAAAACGAAAGTTTGAAGAGCCGTTGAATTTGCTATCATTTATCAAAAAAAATGAAGCGAATATCATTCTCTGTCGTCATCCTCCTTTTCCTTGCACTCAACATCTTCGCGGGCGGCCCGCAGGTATGGACCGTCGATTCGCGAGCCGACATTCTGAAAGGCGATGCCGACGGCGTCTCGATCGGCGATGACGGGCGGCTCTCGATCGCCCCGAAACTCACCAAAACGTTTGCGACGGGCGAATCCTATATCTTTTCTGCCGCTAGAGACGCGGCGGGCAATACTATTCTCGGCACTGGACCGAACGGCAAAGTATTTCGCGTCGATCCGGCGGGCAGGGGCACATTGTTGACGGACCTTTCTGAGCTGAATGTGTCGGCGGTCGCGGTCGCATCGAATGGCGACGTTTTTGCGGGCACGATGCCGGACGGCAAGGTTTATCGAATTGAGAAGAACGGCACGGCGAGCGTCTATTTCGACCCAAAGGCAAAATACATCTGGGCGCTGGCGATACTGCCGACCGGCGAACTCGTAGTCGCGACAGGCGATCAGGGAAAGATCTACAAGATAAAGGCTGCCGGTTCCTCGCCGGAGACTTCCGTGCTCTACGACTCGGAAGACACGCACGTGGTTTCGCTGACCGCCGACAACGCCGGCAATGTTTACGCAGGCACCGATGCAAATGGAATATTGCTGAAGATTTCACCAGACGGGAAGGCATTCGCTCTCCTGGATTCGCCGTTAAGCGAAATGCATTCCGCCGTCGTTGCTCCTGACGGCTCGATCTACGCGCTTGCGATCGCCGACACGGCCTCGACAGTTAAGGCAGCGACTGCACCTGCCGACGGCGAAAAGGCCGAGAAAGGCGATAAACCGGTTACCGTTCCGAAGCCGTCAGCGGCCGCTCAAGCTCCCAAGTCCGACTTCGATCTCACAAAGGCGAAGTCGGCCGTCTATCATATTCTGTCGGACGGAACGGTCGAGCTGCTTTGGGCGCCGGAGAACGTGGTCGGGTTTTCACTCGCCGCGGTAAGCGACGGTGTTTTGGTGGGAACGTCGGATAAAGGCCGCGTTTACAAGGTAACGAACGAGCGGCGTGAAACGCTCCTCCTGCAAACGTCTGCGGGACAGATATCAAATTTCCTTTCGATCGGCCCGGCAGGCTTTCTTGCATCCGGAAGCAATCCCGGCACGCTCTATGGCTTCGGTCTGAATGACGGGGCAGAGGGTTCGTATTCTTCGCCCGTTCTAGACGCCGGAGCGACGGCGTCGTGGGGACGTTTGCGTTGGCGTTCGAGCGGTGCAGTTGCGCTTCAGGTTCGTTCAGGAAATACGGAAGTTCCAAACAATACATGGAGCGATTGGGGGCCGGCCGGCTCAGACCCGAACGGATTCCAGGTGTCGAGTCCCAAGGCACGATACGTCCAGTGGCGCGCGACACTTAGAAATGCGGGGGCGACCCTGAGTTCAGTGAGTCTTGCATTCCTGCCGCGAAACACCGCTCCCGAGATAACATCGCTGGAGGTTCTCCCGGCAAATGTCGGCCTTCAGCAGAATCCTGCAGCCCCGATGGATCCGAATATAGAGCTTTCAGGGCTTTCTCCGGAAATATTCGGTTTGCCGACGGCGGCCGCAGCACCGAGACGTCTTTATCAACGCGGGGCGCTGTCGCTCCAATGGACGGCCGCTGATGCGAATGACGATACGCTCGTGTTTGACGTTTATTTCAGAGCCGTTGGCGAGACTGTTTGGCGGGAATTGAAGACTGGTATCAGCGATGCATTTCTTACGGTCGATGGACAATCGTTTGCGGACGGACAGTACGTATTCAAGGTAGTTGCGCGCGACAGTATGTCGAATCCTGCTCCATTGGCGATGACCGGTGAACGTTTGACCGACACGATCGACATCGACAACACAGCGCCGGTAGTTACAGAGGCGGCACCTGCCGTCGTGATGAGCGGCACGGCCCAGCTTTCCTTTAATGCGGTGGATGCGGCGTCATACATTTCGCGAGCCGAATACACCATTAATGCAGGCGAGTGGAAACCGATCTACCCGGCGGATGGCATAGCAGACAGCCCGAACGAGAAGTTTGTTGTTGACGTGCCGGCGGGAAAAGCATCGGCAGTGACGATCCGCGTATTCGACGCTAACGGCAACTCAGGAAACTACCGCGTGTTTGTGAAATAAGATCTATTCGTTTTTTGCGAGCGGCCTTGTCTGGCCTTCTTGATCGACAACATCCAAATGACGTGTCGTGTTGTCGGTGACGCTCGGCGGGACTAGGTCGCCGGTCTTATAGCGGGATTCGACGTTAGCGTATTCCGGTTCACGGCCGGGCAGGCCGTAGTTGGCTGGTGCACTCGTGACCTGATTCGGCATTCCGCCCGAGAAGGCCATCCTTCCTTTTTCAAATCGCCTGATCTGCAGATATTGTGCGACTCCGGCTCCCAGCGAACCGAACGCCGGGATCAGCATCCAAAACCACCATCCATATCCCATCTTTGAGAACGCAAGGGCGATCGAAACGGCAAGAAATGCAAGCCCTGTAAAGATCTTGCCGATCGCGCGTTCGTACGTGAGGGGTTTGCCCTTTTCACAAGTTAACGCCGTCGAAACGCCGGCGGCGAGAGAGCCGGTCGGGACCGCAAGGTCGGTACCGCAGCCTCGGCAGAATCTGCCTTCTTCAGGATTCTTTTGACCGCACTTTGGACAAAACATCGATTTTATTGTACACCCTCGTTCATTTTTCGCTGCCTGCGAGCTTCAAAGAGAATTACGCCCGCGGCAACTGAAACGTTCAGGGAATCTATCTTTCCATACATCGGGATCTTTACCAAAACATCGCAATTCTCGGCAACAAGCCGATGCAGGCCGCGGCCTTCGCCGCCCATAATTAATGCTGACGGCCGCGTCCAATCCCATTCGTTATAAGACATTCGAGCATCGACCGAGGTGCCGACGACCCAAATATCCCGTTTCTTAAGGCCTTCGATAAATCGATTCAAATTTTGCGTCTTTGCGACCTTCATATGCTCGATCGCACCGGCCGATGCTTTCGCCACTGTTTCCGTCAAGCCGACCGAACGCCGATCCGGAATGACGATGCCGTCCACGCCGGCACACTCGGCCGTACGGATGATAGCACCGAAATTACGAGGATCCTCCACACCGTCAAGCACCACGATCAGCGATGTATCGTTCGCATTTTCAAGGATCGCGTCAACATCCGCGTATTGCGCCGGCGAGACGAACGCAAGAACGCCCTGAACATTTGCCCCGCGATCGGCATATTTTGCAAGGGCTTCGCGAGCGACTCGTGTGAATGGAATTGAGTTCGCACGGCAATGGTCGATCACCTCGGAGAGACGATTTTCCTTCGCGCCTTGCGCGATCATTACGCGGTCAACACGCCGCGGATCCGCCCGCAACGCCTCCAGCACAGGAAGCACACCGTAGATCAGCGATGAATTCGGAGATGCCGGCAAAGGACGCGCATTTCTGCGATATCCTACGCTGTCCTCAGCTCGCCCTCCTGCTTTTGCCTTGTCGTTTCTAATCACAGATCTCAAATAGATACTACCTGAAGTCGGAGATCAAGACGACATCTCGGATCTCCTGCCCCCGGACGAAAGCAAATTGTTTGCCGTCCTTTGACCAGGCAAAGGATTAGAGTCTTTCGAGGGGCAGTTCACTCATCCTCTCTGCTTCTTGATTATCCAGAGATTGCCGCCAATAGCCGAACCTGCCGTCCCGATATACGACCGCCATACCGTCCGGCGTCCAGCGTGGACGCATATCGAATGCCGCGCTTTCGGGAACGTCGAATTGTTTGATGATCCGGTTCGTATCGGTTGAGAAGATCGCGAGCCGGAGCCGATCCGTGCGATAGGCAGCGGCAAATAGCCTGCCGTCCGGCGAAAACGTTGACCAGCTTGTCTGTTTGTCGGTAAAGGCCTCAGGTTCTCCGCCTTCGACCGGCACACGGCGCAATTCACCGACACCACCGAGCCAGCATTTGTAATAGACATATCGGCTGTCCGGTGAAAAGGACGGCTGAAAGCTCTTGCTTCCAAAAGTAAGCTGCTTTAGGTCACTTCCGTCAATATTCATTCGCCAGATATCAGATACACCCCCGCGGGCCGAATGGAAAACAACGTAGCGTCCGTCGTTCGAAACCGTCAACGCGCTGTCCATGAATCCGGGCGAGGTGAGATCTGTCCTGTTTGTGCCGTCAGGGTCCATTGCCGAAATGTGCTGCGTTTCGGCACTCGAATTGGTAAAGACAATCCGCCCGTCCGGTGTCCAGTCCAGCCCCCAAAGACCGTCATATCTTCCGAACGAGCCGAATGTTATCTGCTTTGCACGGCTCAAGTCATCGGCGGGAGCGACCCAGATATTATTGAGTTGCCGGTGTTCGATGGTCAGTAGAGATCTTGAATCGTTTGAGACCGAGATGTCGGCGTTATAAGTGTTCAGATCGTTCGTGACCTCGTGGATCTTGCCGTTTGAAAGTTCGACGCGGAGTATCTGGTAGTTGACGACCGATGACAGATTCTTTGCGGGAATTGCAGTTACGACAACGCTGTCGCCGCTTCTTGGCCAAACTGTCTTGAGGATGGAGCGATAGTTCGGCAGTGGGTGCGCTCGATGCTTCGACTCGAAATGTCAGCCAGGCATAGATCCTGGGAGTACATCTCACTTTGTCGGTTACAGCTGAATGCCATTTGTATGCCGTCCGGCGACCACGAGACCGAACCGTCAACCAAACTCTCAGATCGAGGCACCGACAGGAACTCCCGCTCGCTCTTGGTATCCAACTCCAACACCCTTAACGATACTGAACCGTCATCAACTACACGTACGACTGCAAGTTGCCGGCCATCCGGCGAAAGGCTGAAATGGCCTGTTCCGTCAATGATCTTGTCCGGTGCTCCGCCAAAACTCGGCATTCGAAAGACAGAAAATTCCTGATCGTGTTCACCGCGGATCGAAAAATATAGCTGATTGCCATCGGGCGAAAATGTCAGTTGTCCGTAAACGGAACCTGCGAGCGGCCGAAGCTGGATATTGTTGCCACCGGTCGTATAGCCGAGCCACAAGCTTGTTTGCCCAAGATCATCGGTTACGTACGCAAAGAGCTTTCCGTCCGATGAAAGTGTTGCGAGTTGAACATTGCCGTTCGTTGTAAGCCGTCTGNNTGTACGGAGTCGATGCCGTACGCCGTTTGTTTGCCCCGGATCCTCGGTAAGCTCGTCTTCAATATCGATGTGCTGAATTGTTTGCTTTTCGACCAAGATGCTGTTCGATCGGATCTCAAGGGGTGCGACGAACTTGTAGCCCGTGCCCGCCACCGTGGCTATAAAGCGGTTTTCGTCCTTACGCTCGCCCAGCGCTTTTCGGATCGCTGCTATATGGACGGAGAGATTCTTTTCCTCGACAAACTGATTCTGCCAGACGGCGTCCAGAAGGTCGTTCTTTGAAACGACGATCCCGTGATTTTCAACAAGTGCGAGAAGCAGGTCGAGGCCTTTCGGCTTGAGCGCGACCGGCCGTCCGCCTTTGAGTAAGATCCTGCGTTCTCCATCAATCTCAAAATCGTCGAAGAAATATCGTGTTTCTACGCCTTTATTCATTCGTTAGCGCATTTAGCAACTTTTTGCCGCGAAATTAGGGACTTTTTGCCGCCGAGCGTTGGAAGATGTCGGCGTTCAAAGTTTTGTCCCGAAATTATAGCAAGAAAGGCGAAGGCGAACGGAATTTTTTTTTGAAGAATGAGGCACAAAGACAATGAAACGAAGGACGAGCATAACTATCGAAACCGTCGAAAGGACGGTGATCCATCAGGTGCCGCTACTAGCGAACCAAACTGGATGTCGATTTTGCGACATTGAAACTAAGGCAACGGGAACCGCACCGGAAACGTTTGCTTCCAAGCACGCAGCCGCCGCAAGAAGGGGAATTGTAAAAATTATGAGGAAAATGATATTCACTGCCATCTTGGTCAATATATTGGCCGCATTCGGCCTTGCCCAGGCAACCGGTTTTACCTATCAGGGCAAGCTGATGGACAACGCAACGTTCCCGACCGGGGATTATGATCTGGAGGTGACGCTTTGGGATTCACTCGCGAACGGCAATCAGGTAGGTGCCACGCAGACGTTCGCCAGCGTGCCGGTCAGAAGTGGAATATTCAGCGTCGATCTCGATTTCGGCCTGCAGTTCGATGGAAATCCCAGATTCTTGCAGATCGCTGTGCGGCCTGCGGGCGGCGGCGCCTATACGACGCTTGCTCCGAGGCAGACGATCACGTCGACGCCGTATTCGATCCGCAGCTTGAATTCAGCATCGGCAGGCTCATCCGATTCGCTCTCGTCCGCCTGCGTCAGTTGCGTGACGGCAGGCCAGGTCGGCGCCGTGAACGGCAGCGTCGTAACGGGCGAGATCCCGGTCGCCAGCGTTCCTGCGGGCAGCGACAAATATATCCAGAATCAGACCTCACAAACACAGACGCCGAGCAGCTTCAAGATCAGTGGCAACGGGACCGCTGCGGTCTTTGACGCGGGGACCCAGTACAACATTGGCGGCAACCGTGTGCTCACAACGGTAGGAATCCAAAATCTATTCGTCGGCCTGGGAGCGGGAGGGTCAAATTCGTCGGGAATGACAAATACTTTTGTCGGAAACTTTGCCGGGAATGCAAATGGTGCGGGGGCCGAGAATACCTTTGTCGGTGCGGATGCGGGTAGAAAGAACTTGTCCAACGGCAACTCCTTTTTTGGAGCAAGGAGTGGCGAGAATACCCTGAACGGTGACAGCAATGCGTTCTTTGGTGCACGTTCCGGTCAATCAAACGTCAGCGGAGCGTTCAATGCGTATTTTGGCCACAATGCCGGTTTCAGCACAAATAGCAGCTCCAATTCTTTTTTTGGATTCTATTCAGGATTTTCAAATACGGCCGGGGGCAATTCGTTCTTTGGATATTTCAGCGGACGGAACAACACAACAGGGTCGGGAAATGCCTTCTTTGGCCTGCAAGCTGGAGCACAGAATGTCACCGGCAATCGGAATTCCTTTTTTGGCTCGGCCTCCGGTGGGCAGAGTACAGGCAGCGACAATTCATTCTTTGGCAGCCTCTCCGGCTTTGGTAATACTGCCGGCACAGGGAATGCATTCTTTGGCAGCGGTACCGGCCAGGCCAATACTTCCGGGAACAACAACACCTTTTTCGGCGGCTCGTCGGGTACGTCAAATACTACCGGAAACAACAATACAACACTTGGATCCAATGCCAATGTCGGCAGCGGCAATCTTTCGTTCGCAACCGCGATCGGCTCGGGATCTACGGTTACGACGAGCAATTCGGTAACGATCGGGCGTGCCGCAGATACCGTAATTGTCCCCGGAACACTCGTCGCGAACCTGCCGCTAAACGACGCGAACTATATTCAGAATGGACCTGTCTCTCCGCAAACCGCGTCGATAAATGTCACGGGAGCTGCCAACCTTGGCGGCAATCTCAGCGCCGGTGGTTTTGTCAATGCTTCGGAATATAGAATAAATGCGAGTCGCGTATTGGGCGTTACGGGTACGCAAAACCTTTTTGTCGGCCCGAGCTCGGGTGCGGCCAATACGACGGGCTCGTCCAATGCTTTTGCCGGATCGTCTGCCGGTTCGGCGAATACGACCGGAAACAACAACGCTTACTTCGGTTCGCAGAGTGGGATGAGCGGAACGACCGGAGGCGGGAATTCATACTTTGGATCTGAAGCAGGGAAGAATTCAGGTGGAACGGACAGTTCCTTTTTCGGTTACCAAAGCGGTCAGAATAACACCGGTCTTAGTAACACGTTCATCGGAGCACATGCCGGAATGGATACAACGGATAGTTTTAATTCCTTTGTAGGAGAGTCGGCCGGGCGTTTCAATACAACGGGCTTCTTCAATTCTTTTGTTGGTTGGCAGGCGGGCTATCTGAATACCACCGGATTCAGTAACTCATATTTCGGCGTCGATGCCGGAGGTCCGAATAATGTGAATTCGCCGGGAACCGGCACAGACAATTCCTTTTTCGGCTATAGAGCAGGCAAGGGGATTGCTGACGGGATCCAGAACACGTATCTGGGAGCGCACGCAGGCGGTAGCGGCTTTGGAGACAATAATACTGCCGTGGGTGCCTATGCTTCCGTCGAACCCACGATCGGAAATCCCCATCTGAACAATTCAACGGCCATCGGATTCCAAGCCGCGGTCACCCAGAACGATTCGCTTGTTCTCGGCAGGATCAACGGTGTGAACGGATCAACCGGTGATACGAACGTTGGAATCGGCACGACGGCGCCGAATGCCCGCCTGCAGGTACAAAATGGAAATATATACGTTGGCTCACCGGGGCAGGGAATGATCCTAAGGTCACCGGACGGCGCGACCTGCCGGCTGCTTTCAATAGACAACGCGGGCGCAATGGTGCTGTCAGCGATCGTGTGTCCCTAATGTCGCTCGGGTCTATCTCTTGAGTTCATCTAGGTCAAGTGCTTGAAGGCGCGAGAATTTTGTGAATTGTAACGTGTTGTCGATCGTTGCGATGCGGCCGTATCGACGCTGGCCGATACCGGTTTGCACGCGGCCGAGGCCGTCGGCTCGGCTCGATTCGGGCCAAGGCCCACCCAGGATCATACGGATCGCGTCAAACTCTGTAACGATCTTTGCTTGCGTAGCAATGACTCGCATCTTGTCGGCCAAACGTGTGAAGTTCTCGGAAGCAAGGAGCGATCGATCGCCCGCCAAGATCGAAAAATTAAACCCGGTCGAATGGACCGAAAACGGAATACGGTCACCGTTTACATAGATATCGAGCAGCGGCGAATCACGCGCATCGGAAATTTCATCCGTGATCGTCGATTTTTTTCGAATGCCGCGTTTCTCATAGGTCGTTGTACGCGAGACCCGGATTGTGCCCAGGACGACGGCCAAGACGTCGGTAACGTTCCGACTCAGTTTTGTGCCGCGATTGAAGTCCGTGAACAACAAGGACTCGCCGTCTAGCTCGAGTTTCGAGATGCGCGTCGCGGGTTTCTCTACTTCGAACCTATCGTCGCCTACGATCGCGGTCTCGAACGCCGTGAGCCGTTTTTGGGCGACCTGAGCTGTCTGCTCGCTAGAAAACCTCGCAATCGGGATCAAAGCGTTCGATCCGCGAAGGCCAGGAGCATCAGAAACATGAAAATTGAGCGATTCAAGTTCCTTGTGAGATCGAGAGTCGCCGATGTCGCAGGCCCGGCCGATAATATTCCATCCGGCCTCGTCGGGCGCAAGGTCGTTTGCCACGACCTTTGCCTGTGAAAGGAATTCATCACGGATCGCTATCTCGGCACCGCAGTATATGCAGCTGGAGCGATTCGGAGCGTTATCGCGGCCGCAATTTTCGCATTTCGTCAGTTCATCCGGCGCGAAGGCGATCGGTACCGACTGGATCTGCTGGGCCTCTGTAGTCTTGTTCTCGTCTGACATCGAACCTGATAAGCCGTAATACTTATGGACGGATTAGATATTATCACCTCACATTATGGAAATGCTTGACCGAAATGGCCTTTCAAGGGCAAACTGTAGATGAAGGTTCCGCTTTTGCGGCCGTTCTGTTTAGAGAATTTTATTGATATCGAAATTGAAAAGAATCCCTAAAGAGGGGCGAAGTTTGCTCCAGACCCTTTATTTTATTAGGTTTTTTGGTTTGTTTGGACAGCCTATTTGATCCGATCTTGAGAGTCTTGCCGGATTCTTCGCTCTCTCGCCTAAACAGGTAGAACGTCCGTCTTGCGGCACCCAACATTTTTTCAAGGGGTGTTTGTACGGATGCATTTTGATACAAAAAGCAGTTCATCGTGGCAGCTTGGCAATCGCGGGCGCGTCGCCGTTTTCATAGACGGCAATAATCTTTTCCACGCGGCACGTTTCCACAATATCGATATCGATTACAACAAACTTCTGCGCGTCCTTTTGGGCGACGGAAGGCTTCTGCGTGCATTCTTTTACACCGGAGTTGATGCCGGGGCCGAGCGGCAGCAGGGCTTCTTGCTCTGGATGCGTCGTAATGGCTTTCGTGTCGTTCAGAAAGAACTGAAGACGTTCTATGACGGCACCCGCAAAGCGAACCTTGATGTCGAGATCGCGGTCGATATGCTCAGTCTCGCGGGCCGGTACGATACTGCGGTACTCGTATCGGGAGACGAAGATTTCGTATATGCGATCAATGCAGTTGCATACAAAGGCTGCCGCGTAGAAGTTGCCGGCTTTCGATCGAATACCGCGCCGCGGCTTATCGATGTCGGCGATTTCTTTATCGACCTTGGCGATATTGCCGATATGATCCGCAAGGACACGACGAGCGGCGACTACGAAATGCCGTCATTTCCACCGAATGTCAGCAATCCGCCCAATACAGAAGTTTTCTCGGCAGATGACCCGGCCGACGACGCCGCGAGATTTGACCGCGTTCGAGAGCGCCGATGAAGACATTTACGCTATCCGAAGCCAATGCGGCTTTGATCGAGATCGAAGCCGACCTGCAACAGCTGCGCCGGCACAACGACCTTCTAAAGGCCTGTCAGGCCGAGGCCGAGGCCGCAAGCTCTTCCTCACGGTTCGGCGGCGGAATGCCTTCGGGAACAGCTTACATAACGGCCCTTTGCGGGCTCCGCGACATTGCCGCAGCGATCACTGAACGCGGCATTGAGATCAAAGATATTTCTCGCGGACTTATCGATTTTCCTTCCCTTCGAAACGGCCGCATCGTCTATCTTTGCTGGCAGCTTGGCGAAGGCAGCGAGATCGAGTTTTGGCATGAGCAGGACGGCGGTTTCGCCGGGCGCAAACCTCTGTAGGCGCAAAAATTTCCACAAAATTCAGCTATTGCATATTTCAACTGCTTAAATAACGGCAAGTAGATGATTTTTGTGCGCTTTAGTATTGACTGCTTAAGGTAAATGTTGATACCATCACTCAAGTTTTGTCGATTTTCAAGCTCAAGAATGGGCGATCAAGCAAGAAAACTTTAAGCTTATGAAATGTCCGGTCTGCGCACGAGATCTGGCACCCACACTTTCGATCTGTCTTACATGTGGGGCGATGAGGGACGACAGCGTGAGAGAGGAGCTTCAAACGAAGATCACCTCCGGTCCGCTTTCCAAGAGAACGGCGACGGTGGCTCAACCCATGGAAAAGGCCGCTGATATGCCTCCCGAACGACCGCCTGTGCTTCAACCGAAAAGTGTCGAGCCACCCATTGCTCGTACCGCGGAACCGGCCGCCGGTGGCCCGACCGCCGGGCTTCGGCAACACGCAAAGACGAGTCCGACGCTTGTTGGCTTTCCAAACAAAGAGGCAGCGATCCCCGAATGGCGTCTTCAGATGCAGAACGCCGTCCGGCAGAGGATGGGCATCGCATCGGCTACGGCCGTAGCCGCGACGCCGTCACCGGCAGCGAACGAGACTCCTGCACCGGTTCGTGTCATAACTCAAGCGGCAAAAGCACCTCCGGCACCCAAACCTAAAACCGTATCGGTTCCGCAGGATGCCGATCCGCGGCTTGCGGCCGCACTCGGGCGGATCCAGGCGTCGCGTCACGCCTTCTCTACACAGGCAGCAGAGCCGATCGTTCCGCAGCGAACACTGGCTCAGAAAAATGTTCGATTCAATGTTGTTCCGCCGACACCCGTGAAACCTGCACCACGGAAGCTTGCCGAACCTGCGTTTTACACGCCGATGCCGAAGCCATTTGAGGCTCCGATGCGGATCAAGCTTGATACGAACAAGCTGCCGAAGTTGGCTGAGATACTGCCGCAAGAAGGCGAACCGGTAAAGCTTTACGAGGATCATATCGAAGAAGTCGCGGCACCTGCGCCGACTCACGTTGATACGGCGACCGTCAGCCGCTTTGTGATCAATGCTGAGACGGAGGAGACGGATTCGGCAGCAAATGAGTTCGAAGAAGATGATTTCGAAGATCTTGCTCCGCTATCTATGCGCGTGAATGCCGGCCTATTCGACCTGATCATTGGAATCGTCGCAACGATGGTCGTGATGTCGCCATTCGTGCTCGCGGGCGGCGAATGGATGTCGCTATCGGGCGGACTGCTTTTTGCTGGGGCACTTGCCATAGTCCTGTTCCTTTACACGACCTTCTCTATTGCATTTCTCGGCAAGACGTTGGGGATGAGGCTATTCTCGCTCGAGGTTGTTGATGTCGATGAGAATGAATACCCCACGATGCAGCAGGCTGCGGTAAGCTCGTCGGTCTTTCTGCTCTCGATCGTTTTTGGCGGTCTCGGTTTCGTTCCGATGCTCTTTAATCCGGAAAGACGCGCCGCACACGATCTCGCCTCGGGTACGATAGTCGTCAGAGAATTCTAAAGTCAAATCTTTCCCACGCAAAATCGGCCTCCGGATCAATGAGAATGATATGTTCTCGAGCTGGAGGCCAGACCTTTTCTGCCGATGATCACGACACGAGACGAAAGGCTCGAAGAAGAGCGACGGGAACGCATCGCGAAGTTTGCGGCTGATATCCGTAAGCGGGTCAAGAGCGAGATCGCACGTGCCAGCCGACTCCTGAAAAACCTCGACGGCGACCTTGAAAAACACGGCGAACCCGAGGTATGGAAGCGCCTGGGCGATATCCTGCTTGCAAATGCTCATACCGCAAAACGCGACGGCAACGGTTTTCGCGTGATCGACTATTTTGACGACGCAACGCCCGAGATCGTCGTTGAAGCAGACCCACGCCTATCGGCTTCCGAGGCGGCCGGAGAATACTTCCGTTTGTATCAAAAGGCCCGCAACGGCCGCGAGGTGATCTTCGAGCGAATAGCTAAAGCAAAGCAAAAGATCGTCGAGGCCGAAGCTAAGCTTGCGAAGATCGACGCGGCCGAAGAAGCTCTCGATGAAGATCAGCTGCATTCCATACTTCCTGCGAAAAAGGCGCCGACCGAGACTCGAAAGCCGAAGAAACACGACGCCGAAGTCAAAGGCGTTCGGAAGTTCGTTTCATCGGATGGTTTTGAGATATTGGTCGGTAAAGGGGCGGCCGATAATGATTATCTGACCACACGGCTTGCCGCAGCTCGCGATATGTGGCTCCATGCGGCGGATTATTCCGGCTCGCACGTAGTTATTCGAAATCCAAATCGCAAAGAGATCCCGCAGCGGACGCTGCGCGAGGCGGCATCGCTTGCAGCCTTCTACAGTTCGGCAAGGGAATTGCCTCGGGCCGCTGTTAATTACACGGAGCGGAAGTTCGTGAATAAGGTAAAGGGCGGGGCTCCGGGCCTTGTCCGCCTTGCGTCATTTAGGACGATCGACGTAAAACCCGAAGTCACAGTTGAGAAGCACGAATAGCACTGAGGCTATTCTGCCATTACGCGATCGACCGTCGTCTTGAGTTTTGAAATGACGTTCGGGCCGCCGCCGACGAAAACGCCGCGAAGTTTTCCTTCGCGATCTACAAGAAAGCTTTCCGGTACCGCCGATATCTGAGCGATCTTTTGGAGTTGTTTTGTAACGTCCGGCTGGATGCGTGCGAGCTCATAATTCAGACGCATCTTTTTCGCGAAGGCCAAAATATCGTCGATCGGTTCCGGTTCGTCAGTGTCCTGAAAGCCGACGTTGAGGCCGATGACCTCGAATCCTTTATCGCCGTACTTGTTCTTTAGTTCGATGAGGTGAGGCATCTCTTCACGGCATGGTCCGCACCAGGTTGCCCAAAGATTCAGCAGAACGACCTTGCCGCGATAATCCTTGATCTTCATCGTGCCGCCCTTTACGAGTTCGATGTCGACGTCGGCGATATCGTCCTTAAGAACGGGATAGATATTGCCGATGGCCGGTTTTTCGTCAGTGTTTGCCTGCTGTTGATTCACCGAGGCCGGAGTGGTACCACAGCCGGACATTATTGAAAGGCCGAGAGCTAGAACGCAAAAGATCGCCGTTGTCCTAAGGAAAAACTTCATAATAACTACGCATTCATCGAATGTCCTTGATCCGAAGGACGAGAAGCGTGGTGAATGCCAATACTCCAAACATTAACATCAGGACAAGCTGATTCAAAACTTCGTTCATCCACGGATGCAGGAAGGTCACATAAGGGGAAAGATCGTCCGGCACTTTCTTTGCGTTCGGAATTGCCGGCATCTCGTCGAGATCAGGCCGCGGCGGAGAAAGCCCGGCGTTACGGTCATCGTCGTATTTTCGAAGCTTTGTTTCCGTCTTCGACTGATATTCTTCGAGGTCGTGCCGAGCCTTCGTGAGGATCGCATCATTCTCCTCTTCGATCTCCTTGTAAAGCCCGCGTCCGTAGGTCGAATCGCCGGGAGACGCTCCTTCAGGTTCGAGTGTCGAAAGGGTCGAGAAGCGTTTCATCGTGTCGTACGACCATGCGGCCGGCACGGCCATACTAAGCGGCCGCGATACGTTGTTCGGAACGCCGAAGATACCCGAAAGCAAGATCTGCGGAATGAGTACGAGCGGTACGAGCGTGGTTGCCATCTGGCTCGATCTCACCACTGCGGAGATAAGCAGGCCGATGGCCAGCCCGACCGCGGCACTCAAGAGGACCGCCCAGAACTGCGGTACTCCAAAAAACTCGCCCGGCATTGTTCCCGGCAGCAAAATGTCCGCGATCTTCAGCGGCAGGAACAGTAGAATGCACTGAACCGCCACAAGAAGACCAAGCACCGTAAACTTTGACGCGGCGTAAGGAAGAATGCCGAGATTGACCATTCGCTCGCGTTTATAAATTGGACGTTCGGCGACGATCTCACGAGCTGCGATGCTTGTGCCGAACCAGATCGCCACGATCGACAGCATAAAATAGATGAAGTCCCGCGGACCTTTCGGATTGACCGCAGCGAGCGTCAAAAACGCGACGATCGGAGCTTCTGCGATAAGGATCGCCAGATTGAGTTTGTCGCGGAGCAGAACCTCGAAATACCGCCGCGAAAGGATCACCCATTGCCGGATCGATCCAAAAACACCAAGGCGCGTACGTTTAGCTCGGCGTCCGCTATCCGCATCGGCTGCGGCTTGGGATTGCGGTTCTGCAACATACTCTCGAAAGTCCGCCGAAGCTAAATATGCTTGCCGATACCTTTCGGCGACGGCATCGAGAGAACCATTGTCGCCGGATTCGAGACGGGCAAAAAGTTCGATGACGCTCGAAACTCCGAAGGCTTTCAAGGCACGGTCCGGCGGACCGAAATACACTAGGCGTCCCTGCATCAGAACGGCGATCTTGTCGTACATTCGCACAGTCTCGGCAGCATGTGACGTTATGACGACGGTGCGGCCGGAATCCGCGATCTGACGGAAGAGTTCCATCATCGAGAATTCGGTCTGCGGGTCGAGGCCGCTCGTCGGTTCGTCCAGGAACAGAAGCGACGGCCTCGTGATCAATTCAACGGCTACCGAGACTCGCTTTCGCTGCCCGCCTGAAAGGTCAGCGACGCGTACATCTCGTCGCGGAAGCAAACCTGTAACATCGAGCACTTCGTTGATCGTGCGGTCGATCTCCGCCCGGCTCACATCTCGAGAAAGCCGCAGCTTAGCGACATAGAGCAGAGTTCTATAGACGGTCAGCTCCCGGTGAATTATGTCATCTTGCGGGACAAGCCCGATCGAATGCTTGAGCGATGCGAGTTCGCGGTAAAGATCGCGTCCATTCACGCGTACACTGCCCGCCTCCGGCCGCGACGCACCGCTCAAAGTATGCATCAGCGAAGTTTTGCCTGAGCCGGAAGGTCCGATGATACCGACAAATTCGTTAGGTTGAACGGTCAGCGAGATATCGTCGAGGAGCTGTGATCTGCCGCCTTTTGAACGCACCGAACGAGCAAGGTGCGAAGCATCGATACGCATCCTTGCGCGCGTATCAAAAACCCCGATCGTTCCCGCCGCATCTATCTTAATCAGGAATTGCCCGATCTGTACGCTGTCGCTCGGCGAGAACGGCGACGAGGTGATCGGCGTTCCGTTCAGATAGACACCGTTGGTAGAGCCAAGATCCTCGACCGAGATCTGCCCGCCGGACACTCTTAGGCGTGCGTGTCGAGAAGAGATATCCAGCCCGTCGAGCCGAATATCGCTCGTTGCCGAACGGCCGATCACGAGCTCATGCTTTTCGCCGAAAACGACCGACATCAGCAACTGCGGCTCCACGCTGTTTTTCGAGATGCCGACAGGCTGGCCCAATCGAGCGACGATCGTCTTGCCCTCGCCGACAAAGTGCTGAAACTCCGCAGCATTCTGCGTAAGATGAGCGACGCGTTCGTTGGCGAGTGAATGTTCGAAGGACGAATGTTGAGACGGTGCGAAGAATTCGGCCGTTGGGCCGCCCGTGCCAAAGCGGACCTTGTCGCCGTGCGTCAAAGGCGTCGGAGCGGTGATTCGCTGGTCATTGAGAAACGTGCCGTTGAAGCTGCCACGATCTTCGAGGACAAATCCGCCTTCTGCCCGAACGATGGCCGCGTGATTTCGCGAGACGATACGGTCATTCGCCGGAAACGGGACCGTACTCTGAGGATCACGGCCGAACGTGATCTCCGCTTGTCCGATAGCGATCGCCTGCTGCAAAGGGTTGTCAGGAAAGCGGACTTCGGCAGGCGCATTCTCTGAAATGCCGCCGGAAACGTTGGCCGGCCGGTCTTCGACCGAAACAACGCTCATTGAAGGCCCGTTCGGGCCGAACTGCATAACATCGCCAACGCTCAGGCGAGAGCGTGTGATCCGCTGTCCGTTGAGGAATGTTCCGTAGGAAGAATTGTGATCAGTGAGAACCCAGCTCTCAGCCTCGTGAGTGATGGCCGCGTGATGCCGCGAAACCATCGGGAATCGGTCGTTCGGAAAAATGATATCGCAATCAGAGGCATCGCGGCCGATCGAGATCGCGGCCTTCTCGAACGCCTTTTGCTCACCGTCGGCAAGCCCTTTCTCAACGCCTGTTAGGACGATCTTCATCCAACGAAAACGGTCGGTTTACCGACAAGAGGAAATGCGGTTTCGTATGCGCTTGCGATACGGAGAATTTCGGCCTCGCCCCAAAAGTTGCCGACAAGCTGCAGGCCGATCGGAAGCCCATCGGACGAAAGCCCGCACGGCACGCTGACCGCGGGCACTCCTGCAAGATTTGCCGACACCGTGAAAATATCGCTCAGATACATAGCAAGCGGATCATCCAGGCGTTCACCGATCTTGAAGGCGGTCGTCGGAGAGGTCGCCGTCAAGATCGCGTCGCAGCTCTTGAATGCTTCAACATAATCCTGTTTGATCATCGCACGAACTTTCTGAGCTTTCGCATAATATGCATCGTAGTATCCGCTCGAAAGCACGTAGGTTCCGAGCAGGATCCGGCGTTTGACCTCGGCTCCAAAACCTTCTTCACGCGTCTTCATATACATCTCGCGGAGTCCGGCGGCTTCTTCGGCACGAAATCCGTATCGGACGCCGTCGAACCGTGCAAGATTCGAAGACGCCTCGGCGGTCGCGATGATGTAATAGACAGCGATCCCGTATTTCGCGTATGGAAGCGTGATATCGACCGGCACTGCGCCAAGTTTCTTCAGGTTGTCGATCGCCTTTTCAATACTGTCTCTTACGTCCGCGTCGAGCCCTTCACCGATAAGGTCGCGGACGATGCCGATCCGCATTCCGTTTATGTCGCCGGTCAGCTCGGCCGCATAGTCAGGGACTTCAACGTCTGCCGATGTCGAATCCATCGAATCGCGGCCCGAGATCACGCCGAGCACATCGGCAACGTCTCTCGCGGTCTGTCCGAAGATTCCGATGTTATCGAGCGATGACGCGAATGCGACCAAGCCGTAGCGCGAGATGCGTCCGTACGTAGGCTTAAGGCCGGCAATGCCGCAAAAGGAAGCAGGCTGGCGAACGGACCCGCCCGTTTCGCTTCCGAGTGCAGCTCGGACTACGCCTGACGCGACCGCGGCGGCCGAACNNCGCACCGAGCCGCCGGTGTCGGTGCCGGTGGCGATCGGCGCCAGGCGCGCGGCCACCGCGGCGGCCGAACCGCCGGACGAGCCGCCCGGAACCCGCTCTTTGTCCCAAGGGTTTTTCACAGATCCGAAGGCAGATGACTCGTTCGATGAACCCATCGCGAATTCATCCATATTCGTCTTACCGACGACGACCGCTCCCGCGGCCTTTAGCCGTTCGACGGCCGTTGCATCGTAATGGGCCTTGTAATTTGCGAGGATGCGCGAACCGCACGTGGCCTGCATTCCTTTAACGCAGATGTTGTCTTTGATCCCGATCGCAAAGCCTTTCAGCGGCATCTCGGCCGAAGATGCATCCACCTCCGCGGCCCGGGCAAGAGCCGTGTTCCGCTCGATCGAAAGAAAGGAATTTAGGTCGCCGTTGACACGTTCTGCGTTATCGAGAACGCGTTCGATTTCGTTGACTATTGACATAGAAGAGAACTTATTTTAAATTCGGGTCGGGCGAAACTTTGTTGACCAACCATTCGCCGCCCCGCTTTGCGACGTCAACCAGAACATCTTTCTGCTCGGTCGTATAATCGTCTTTCCAGTAGATCTGCACTTGTACGGTCGTGTCTTCTGCCGAGTTTTGGGTGCAGTGCCCGATCTTGAACGTGCGGGGAAAATTCTCCGACGCAGTAAAATAATCCTGCCTCGACTCGGTTCCTGACAATTGTTTGAAAAGTTCGTTGGTCAGGTACTTTTTTCGCTTCTCAAGATTTTCGGGCGATGGCGTCATATCATTCCCAAGATGAAATGAGTAGAAGCGTCGGGCGGCGTCGCTAGCTTCTCCGCACGGCGATGTGTCAAAGGTATCGACTCGGCATGCACCCGCCAACACCGACATCAGCACCGCCATCAACGCAGTAGCCGCCAACCTTGGAACTATGTTCGTCCGAGCTCGCATTTCTATTACCTAAAGCACCTTTGGAACACGAAAGTGTTCTGCGACCGGATCCGGCGCTTGCCCGACCGCTTCCTCGACCGTAAACGACGAGCGCGGTTCATCGGCACGTATCGTGCGCGTTGACTCGCCTTCGGCAGTAAGGCCGCCGAGCATCGGTTCGACCGCAGTTGTATCAAGTGTGTTCAGTTGCTCGACATATTCGACGATCCCGGCAAGCTGAGGCCCGTATAGAGCGGCCTCTTCTTCCGTGATCGCGATATGGGCGAGATTTGCCACGTGTTTTACATCCATAAAATCTTACTATCCGCGAAGCAGGTACACCTCGGCCGCCTCAACGAAACTGCGACGCAGATTCGCGTCTTCGATCTTTGACGCGGCAAGCCGAAGTTCCGTTGAAATTTCAGCAGTTTCACCTTTTTCCGAAGTTCGCTTCGCTTTTGCCTTCAGAGCCTCGGGTTCCACCCTGAACTCAACAAATGCCACCGAGCCGTTGCCGCAAAGCTTGTTCAATCTTGCGATGATCTGGCCGGCAAGATCTTCTAAGTGAAGCTTCCAGGTCTTATCTTCGGTCGCGACCACAAGCCGTTTTTCGCAGAATTCGAGCGGCTGTGTACGCTTTTCGACAAGTTCGCCGACCGCCGCAGGCCACGCAGCAAAAACGAGGCTTTGCAACGCCTCGGCAGGTGCCTTAGCTTCACTCAAGATCGCCGGAAATGTGCTGAAGAGCGATTCCATTAGATAGTTATCCTGTTCATAATTTATCATTTTAAGGGAGCATTACGACAATGCCGCCGTTCTTGCTTCAAACTCAACGATGATAGATCTGCCGAAAATCGTGCTCGCATCGGCGAGCCCACGACGAGTCGAAATACTGACCTCGGTCGGTTGGCCGTTCGATAAGATGCCCGCTGACATTGACGAAAGTGAGGTCGAGGGCGAGACACCGGCCGAGTACGTTACGCGGCTCGCTGAGGAGAAAGCCCTCGCGGTCGCCCGTCAGCGACCTAACGAGATCGTGCTCGGTGCGGACACGACCGTTGTGATCGACGACGGCATTCTCGGCAAGCCCTTGGACCTTGACGACGCAAAACGTATGCTCGGGTTACTTTCGGGACGTTCGCATTTTGTGTTGACGGGAGTCGCGGTCGCGATCAATGACAAGGTTGAAAGTGCCCTCGAGCGGACACGTGTCGATTTTCGTGAAATGGATGAGGACGAGATCGAGTTCCTTGCTGTCAAAGGCGATCCGCTCGACAAGGCCGGTGCGTATGCGGTTCAGGCGCAGGCCGCACTATTTATTTCGGGCATCGAAGGTGATTATTGGAACGTCGTCGGATTGCCGATCGGCCTCGTATATCGGCTGATAATGAACAAAAAAGCAAAAGCCGGACGATAAACGCCCGGCCGTTATCTTCGTCATAACCATTCTCTAGAGAAGTTTGTCGATCGCCTTTGATATCGGGATCGACGTATCAAACTTTGGATCAAGCCCCCCGAAAGGCTCGCCCGCAACAGAGCCTGTTTTGTCCAAGATCACAAAGGACGGCACCTGCTCGACCTTCAGCTTGCTCATCACGACGGCGCCGTCCGGATCGCGAAGGATCGGCACGGTGATCTTGTTCTTCGTCGCGAATTGCTTCAATTCGGCGTCGCTCACAGCGTTTTTTGCCGTGGCAGCGTCGGTCGCCACAAAGTAGAAAACGACCGGCTTTGCCGCGTATTTCTTAACAAGGGTGCTTGTGACCTCGGCCTGCGTTTCCGAAAGCGGAAGCCAACTCGCGCCGACAACGAGGACGACGACCTTGCCTTTTTGGGCCGTCACGTCGACATTTCGGCCGTCCACAGATCTGAGCGACGCCTGGCCGAAAGCCGTTGCTCCGAAAGCCGCCATCAGACCGAAAATACCGATGTAAAGAGTTAGTCGTCTCATTTCTTCTAGAAAGACACCGCGACGCGGCCTTCCGCTCTAGTTAGATGCAAACTTTATGCCAAGCTACTGCTTCCGATTTAGGATGACATTGTCGATCAAGCGAATGTCATCGATCTTGATCGCCGCGGCGATCAATGCTTCGCTATCTCCAATCTTTTCAATAGATTGCAGTGTTTCACGGTCAACGATCGCAACATAGTCCAGTTCTGCCGAAGGTTCCTCTTCGATTGTCGTTCTAACGATCTGAGCAAGATCTGCGGCATTTCGTTCACCGTTCTTGAAGGCTTTTTTTGCTTCGCGAAGGGAATTGATCAACACGACAGCTTTCTCGCGGCCCTCGTCCGACAATCGTTCGTTCCGCGACGACATCGCGAGCCCCGAAGCCTCTCTTACTGTCGGCATCACGGCGATCTCCATTTCAAAACCGAGATCGCGCGTAAGACGTTCGATCACCGCGACCTGCTGAGCATCTTTCTGCCCGAAAAAGGCGATGTCCGGCCGTATCGTGTTGAAAAGTATCGTCACTACCGTGGCTACACCGCGAAAATGTCCGGGCCGCGACGCGCCCTCCATAACGTCGGTCAACCCCTCGACATCAACGTAGGTCGAGAAGCCCGGCGGATATACTTCCTCAACATCAGGAGCATAAATATAATCCACGCCAAGTTCGGCGAGCATCGCCGCATCCTGCGTAAGATCGCGAGGATATTTTTCGAGATCTGCTTTGTCGTTGAATTGTGCAGGATTCACGAAAATCGAGACGATCGTGATGTCGGAGCGTCGACGCGACTCTTCGACAAGCTTCAGATGGCCGGCGTGCAAGGCACCCATCGTCGGGACAAAGCCGACCTTCTTGTCTTCGCGCCTAAACTTGCGCGAGATAGAAAAGATGCGTTGTCGTCTGTTGATGATCTCCATCGCAGGCCTCACTCCTATCGATCCTCTAATTCTAAGACCATTTCTTTAATACTTGCTCTCAACGATCCAACCTTTGCTGAGGCGGCTTCCCACACGATGTCCAGGTCGCACGAGAAATACTGATGTGCGAGGATATTGCGAAATCCGATGATCGCCCGCCAGTCTATTTCGGGGTGTGCATCTCGCATTTCAGGTGAAAGCCTTGAACACGCCTCGCCGATGATCTCAAGTTTCCTAGTGACGGCGCTCAATACGAGGTCGTTCTCCAGGAATACGTTTTTCGACAATCCGGCAATGAACAGTTCAACTGCATCGCACGCAGAGACGATGTCCTCTAGATAAAGCCTGTCATGCCGCATAGATCAGCTGAGCCTCAGCAAGCACGATGTCGCGGATCAACCGCTTTAGCCCCTGTTTTGGCACGAGATCGACATGAACTCCCAATAGATCCTGGAGATCGATCTGCATACGTGAAAACTCGAACAAGCTGATGCCCGAATCAGGGTAGAAGTCCACTAATAGATCAAAATCGCTGCCCGGATGAGCATCACCACGCGACCTTGATCCAAAAATGCTCAGCTCGCGAACATGGTTCCTTCTGCAGAGTTCCGCGATCTTCGATCTCTTTTCTTCAGAGAGAATGTTCATCCGGCGGCGATCTCCTTCTTCGTCTCTTCGGTCAAGCCGTAGGATTCAGAATCGTTCGGGTAAGCTCCGCTCTTTACATCGGCGGACCAATTTTTGATCGCGTCGGTCATCACGTCGCGAATGTTCGCGTACTGCCGCACGAAACGCGGCTGCCTGCCGAACGTCATTCCCACAAGGTCGTGAAGCACAAGTACCTGAATGTCGCACTCGAGCCCGGCGCCGATGCCGATGGTGGATATCTTGAGCTCTTTTGTGATGATCGCAGCGACCTCACGCGGCACGAGTTCGAGAACGATCGCGAACGCGCCGGCGTCCTCCAACGCCTTTGCATCGTCGATCAACCTTTTTGCATGCTCAGCCGTACGGCCTTGAACGCGATAGCCGCCCATCTTATAGACCGATTGTGGGGTCAGTCCGATATGGGCGACGACCGGGATCTCCTCGTCAACGAGCCTGCGGACAAGGTCGGCACGATTGCTCCCGCCTTCGAGCTTCACCGCTTCGGCACCGCCGTACTTCATCAATCGAAGGGCATTTCTAACCGTTTCGTCTTCGCTGACGTGATATGTGCCATACGGCATATCGGCGACCACCATCGCACGTTCGGTCCCGCGTTTTACTGCAATACAAGCCGACGTTATCTCGTCGAGCGAAACGGGGATCGTGTTGCCGTAACCGTGTATGACGTTGCCGATGCTGTCACCGACAAGAATGATGTCAACACCTGCTTCATCGACGATCCGTGCGGTCGGATAATCGTAGGCGGTCAGGCAAACGAGCTTCTCGCCCTTTTCCTTTGCGGCGCGTATCGCCGGCAGATAAACCTTACCTTCGCGATCAGGTTGGAGATATGCCATAAATTTGCCTAAGAATAGCGTTTTTCTCCGCGAATAGCTAGTAAATTCAGCCTGGCGGTCAAGCCGCCGATTCGCCCTTCGCCCGCGGATTCGGCGACCAGCGATGGACGGCACTCGTATCTTCTGAAGCGGCGAGAAGTTCGACGACCTCGGTCTTAAGTACAGGATGCACGAAGTTCGGAATCAGCTCTGCCAAAGGACGGAGCACGAATTTTCGCAGGTGCATTCGCGGATGCGGGATCGTCACCAGATCGGAATTCAGCTTCACTGAGCCGATGAAGATGATGTCGAGGTCGATCGTGCGAGGCTCTTTCGGCCCGGCGTGCTTCTCGCCGCGGCCAAGCGAATATTCGATCCGCAAGAGGCGCGCCATCAACTGGGTTGGTGTCGCCGCTCCTATCTGGACCTCAGCGACCATATTCAGAAATTTAAGGTCCGTGTCCATATCGATCGGCTCTGTTTCGTAGATCGTCGAGAGACGATGTACGACAAGATCCGCTTCGATCAGGCCGCGTACGGCCAAGAGCAAATTTCCCGCTCGGTCGCCAAGATTTGAGCCGAGGCTGATGTATGCAAAAGTCGGTTCAGAGTCCATTTTTTTCAAGATCTTCCTGCAGCCCGTCAATGGCATCGAGCAGGACGGCAAACTTTTCGCCGAATGGCGTCAAACGATATTCGACCCGCGGCGGCACTTCCGCAAACTCCTCGCGATCCAATATGCCGAATCGGACGAGCTTGCGGAGACGCTCGTTCAGGACCTTTGTCGTCAGGCCATCGACGTTCCTTTCCATCGCTCCCGGCCGATTGACGCCGCGTTTTACAAGATCGATCACCGACAGCGACCATTTGCAGCGGATGATATTCTCGACCATTCGCTTGGCGTCCATTTCTTGAGGATCTTTTTTTGCAGCAGTCATCACAATGCGAACCAAAAAGTACGTATCTCACCGAAAAGTGCCTGCTTACAGCGGCCGCTCATCCTTGCTAGTCTTTAGCATACAGCAGGAATTTTGCTAGTTAAAAGGACATCAAGGAGATACATTCAATGAAACAGAAAGCGATCTTTTACCACGCGGGCTGCCCCGTTTGCGTCAGTGCCGAACAAATGGTCGCCGAGGCGATCGATGCCGAACGGTTCGATGTAGAGATAGTTCATCTAGGCGAGTCGAAAGGTAGAGTAGGCGAAGCCGAGGCCGCGGGCGTGAGGTCCGTGCCGGCACTCGTGATCGCCGGCCAACCATATCACATCAACTTCGGCGCCTCGATCGAGGCGCTGAAGTAATGGGCGAACTGCCTTTTTGTCAGAACCGCCTGCGTCAGCGGGCGGTCACCGCGTTCTCCGTTCTGTTGTGCCGCTCCGGAGAAGGCAGGGCTGCGGTGCGAGAATTGCATTTCCGGACAATTAAATGCTTCAATAGGGAAGTCAGAGTTGAAGTACGTTATGCCGCGAAAAAGATTCCGACATAGCCCGCGTTTTGAATCAACAGGAGATCATTCCTTTCAGGAATATCTCGTCAATCAAGATTCTCCATCGACAACCAGAACCGAATTGCTGCGATTGATCCGCGGCGGCGAGGACACGTATCTCGAGCTCAAAGTAAAACTTTCGAACAGTGAGCGAATAGCGCAGGGCATCGTCGCCATCGCGAATACAGACGGCGGGACGATCATTTTCGGCGTCAACGACCAGCTTCGGATCGAAGGCGTCAGCAATCCCGAATGGGTGCAGGAAGAACTTGCGCGTATTTGCCGCGAGGAGATCGTGCCGCCGGTCGTTCCCGTTCTTGACACGATCGCGTTCGACAGCGGAAAACGTGTCGTCGCTCTCGATATCGATGGCCGCAGAAGGCCTTACCGAACGCGCGACGGGCGATTCTATCTTCGCTTCGGCGCAGAAAAACGCGAGGTTTCGCGTTCGGAACTCTCGGCATGGCTTGATGAACTGCGGCCGCTCGGCTTTGAGAATATTCCGCTGCAGAATGTGAAGGAATCAGATCTTGACGACGCACTCGTTTGGAGTTTTGCGAGCGGCTTTGACGAAAATGCTCCGAATCTGAATCTTTACCAGACGAGCGATTTTCTGAGGAAGGACCTTCTGCTCGCGGTCGGCAATGCTGATGAATTCTTTCCGACGGTCGCCGCCGTATTGTTGTTCGGAAAGGACGAGAAGGTCGCCGAGCTTCTTCCGCGTTCGAACGTTACGGTCGCACGTTTTTCGGGTGACGGTGCACGTGCAGATCTGATCGAGGCGATCGAGGTAAAGGGCAATCTTCACACGCAGTACGAAGCGATACTTGCGTTCATAAAACGCTACGTCGATCTTGCTAAAGAGCGGCCGAAGCGAAGGTTGACGCTGGTCGGTGACAGCGTCGCAAAGCCTCGCGGACACTATCATTTCTATTCGATCTCCGAGGCGGTGATCAACATGCTGATGCACCGCGATCTGGCGATGCGCGACATTCGAACTAGGGTCAACATTTACGATAACTCGATCGAGTTCGTAAATCCGCGTCGAACGAACGGATTCTCGCCGCCGGCGTCGCGTGCGATCCGATACGGCATCACGCAGCGGCTCAATCCGCAGATCTCCGCGATCTTCACCCGCCGCGAATATGGTATAAATACTCCTCATGGCGGACTTCCGATGATCCTTCGTCAATCGACGCGCTTTTCTGATCGACGGCCCGAGATCTACATTGCAAATGACGAATTCAAGCTCCGTATCTTTGCAGCCTGAGGCAGGTGAAACAGGGCTCGGAGCAAAGCAGCGCGCGGCGCTTTCGCTTGCTGCCGCCGTGGTCTATTTCTTCTCGAACCCGAAGCCGCAGAATTATTACGATTACACGTTTCGCGTAGCAGGAAGACTGCTTTCCGGGTCGATCTCGCTCTCGGAACCGCCGCCGCCATGGCTGAATGAATTCGTGCCGTACCACGGCAGCTATTATTCGGTCTTTCCGCTTGGGGCCGTTCTGTCGATGATCCCGGCGGCAGTTTTGAAGGCGATCGGGCTGATCAACGAAATGCCGGGTGCATGGATCTCGGCGATCCTTGCCGGTGCGGCCGCTTGGTTCTTGCTATCGATCGGTGAGAAGTACAAGGCGCCGCGTTCACGTTCCATCCTGATGACCGCCGCCGTCCTTTTTGGAACGTGGATGTGGACGAATCTCGCGTTCGCCGGTGCCTGGCAGCTTGCACTTGGTTTTGCGGTCGTCGGTGAATTGGGGGCGTTGTATTTTACGCTGTTCGATCGAAGGCCGCTGATCGCCGGAGCGTTCTTTGCACTCGCGTTCGGCAATCGGACCGAGATCCTTTTGACCGCACCGATCTTCTATTATTTCCTCAGCCGAAGGGAACCAACCGCAAAAAAAGCTGCGTCGATCAAGCAAACAGCTTACGTCGCCCTCGCAAGATTCAATGCGGTCCCGTTCGTCCTCGGCGTTGCGACGCTTGCGTACAATTACGCGAGATTCGGCGCGTTCTCGGATTTCGGTTATGCGAGGATACCGGGCGTTTTGAGCGAGCCGTGGTACAGATACGGGATCTTCTCGACGAAATACATTCCGGATCAGGCGTGGCAGATGCTGCTGAAGCTGTGGGACGTCGTCGATCATTTTCCGTATCTGCTGCCCGACCCGTTCTCGACCTCGATCCTTGTAAGCAGCCCATTTCTTTTCCTTCTTCTACGAATGGGGGCAAAGGACGGCGGCGTAAAGCTCGCCGGTTGGCTTTCGATCATTGTGATGACGTTTGTCCTCTGGATGCACGGAAATGCCGGCGGCTATCAATTCAGCTATAGATATGCGATGGTATTGCTGCCGTGGACGTATATCATATTGTTGGAGTCCGCACCGCAAAAGATCACGATTCCGGAATGGTGCATCTATATTTTTTCGATTTTCGCGAACATCTACGCGACATGGCTATTTCATTGGACAGATCTGCTAAAACGTTAATGGATCGAGCTTCGTCAAATGCTGCTTGATCTGTCGCCGCTAAAAGCGTCGCGTGATTATCGGCTGCTCTTTTTCGGGCAGCTTATCTCATTCTTTGGCTCGATGATGACGTTCATCGTTGTGCCGTGGCAGATGTATAAGCTCACGAATTCGAACGCGATGGTCGGTTATATCGCCATCGCCGAGTTCGTGCCGATGTTTTGTCTGGCCTTTGTAGGCGGTGCTCTCGCCGATTACGTCGATAAGCGAAAGGTTCTTCGGTTCACCGAGATCGGTCAAACCCTGCTCACAGGCGTTCTTGTCCTAAATGCGCTGCTCTCAGAGCCATCGATCGCGGTGCTTTTCGTCGTCGTCGCTTTGCACGCCGGGCTTGCCGCACTTCAACGCCCAGCATTTGAATCCTTTATTCAAAAGGTGATCCCGCCGGAGATGATGTCGGCGGTAATGGCGTTGAATTCCGTACGCTTTCATATCGGGATGATCGTCGGCCCCGCGATCGCAGGCATCATTGCGACGCAGTTCGCACCGGTCGATGCTTATCTGATCGACCTTGCGACCTTTGCGGCATCGCTCGTTGCGGTCTATATGCTCAAGTTCGTGCCGCCGCCGGACAATGCCGAACGCCCGAGTTTTGCGGCGGTTATGCGTGCGGTCAGATACGCGTTCTCCCGACAGGAATTGGTCGGAACGTACTTTATCGATATCGCGGCGATGTTTTTTGCCTTTCCGCAGGCACTATATCCCGCGTTGGCGACGCATTACGGCGACGAATATGTCGGATTTTTCCCCGCGTCTCTTGCCATTGGTGCGCTTATCGCGAGTCTGACGTCCGGTTGGACGAGCAAGATCGAACGGCATGGGCTTTTCGTTGTGGTGGCGGCAATACTCTGGGGCGTCGGAATCTTGCTGTTCGGGCTTTCTACGACCCTCGTGCCGGCTCTTATTTTCCTTGGGGCGGCGGGATTCGCCGATATGATCTCCGGCATCTTTCGAGGTTCGATCTGGAATCAGACGATTCCGAATCACCTACGCGGACGCCTTGCGGGCATCGAAATGATAAGCTACCTTACAGGCCCGATGCTGGGAAGCGCGAAGATGGGCATTCTCGCCGAACACACGAGCGTGCGGTTCGCACTTATTTCCGGTGGTGCCGTGTGTGTCGCGGCCGTGGGGCTTTCGGCTCTCTTACTGCCGAAGTTCCTACACTATCGCGGTTCGGAGGGCATTCGCCAACGAGAATATGAAGAGGCCGTCCGGAGCGGAACGTTCAAAGGCCAGCGTACAGAATATGATGAAATGATGCGGCTTTCAGAAGCCGAGTTTTAGGTTGCTCCAATGCCGATAATCAGAAAAGCAGAGATCGAAAATCTCGAACTAATGAATGGAGACGAGCTCGAAGTATTTCTTCAACTCGTTCCCGCCGACCAAGAGACGGTGAGCCGTATGCTCGACTTCATCGAAGACGAGCTTTACGAGAGCGAGTGCGACCATCATCTGAAGCACGCGATGATCTTTATGATGCGCGAGCGTCTCGATTTTCCGAAACTGACCGCGTGGCTTAACAACAACGGCGGCTATTGCGATTGCAAGGTGATGAAGGAGATCGCACCGCACTGGCGCGCAAGATTCGGTGATGATTGAGCAGGTTTAGACCCCGATAACGGGACGCAGATACTCACCTGTGAAGGAACCCTCGGTCTTTGCGACCTCTTCCGGAGTACCTATCGCTACGATCTCGCCGCCGCCGATGCCGCCTTCCGGCCCAAGGTCGATCACGTGATCGGCCGTCTTAATTACGTCAAGATTGTGTTCGATCACGAGCACGCTTCCGCCGTTCTCGATCAGGGCATTGAATGCTCGAAGCAGTTTGTTTATATCGTCAAAATGAAGTCCCGTGGTCGGTTCGTCGAAGATGAAAAGCGTGCTGCCGACGGTCCGCTGTGCGAGATGCGAAGCGAGTTTTACACGCTGGGCTTCGCCGCCGGAGAGCGTCGTTGCCGATTGGCCGAGGCGTAGATAGGCAAGGCCGACAGCATCCAGAACTTTCAAACGGTTGACGATCTTCGGCGTATCCTTGAAGAACGATATGCCTTCGCGGATCGTCATCTGAAGCACTTCGTGAATATTCTTTCCCTTGTATTTTACGTCGAGGATCTCTTGCTTGAAACGTGTTCCGCGGCAGTCTTCGCACGTGAGTTCCACATCGGCCAGGAATTGCATCTCGATCGTGACGGTTCCGCTGCCCTGGCAGGTCTCGCAGCGTCCGCCGGGCACGTTGAAAGAAAAATGCGATGCATTGAAGCCTTTTGACTTTGACGTGCTCGCGGCGGCAAACACATCGCGGATAGCGTCATACGCTTTGATGTAAGTGACAGGATTAGAACGCGGCGTGCGGCCGATAGGCGATTGATCGACAAGGATCACGTCGTCGATATTGTCGATGCCGCGAAGATCCTTGAACGCACCCACCTGCGAGTTCCATTCGCCTCGCTTTTTCTTGAGGCCCGCAAAAAGCACGTCGTGTACGAGCGTCGATTTTCCCGAACCGGACACACCGGTGACCGCGACCAGCATGTTGAGCGGGATCTTGACGTCGATATTCTTCAGATTGTGTTCTCGGGCACCGATGATCTCGATCTTGCGCTTCGACAGTTTTCGGCGTGATTGCGGGATCTTGATCTCAGCATCTCCCCGGAGATATTTTGCGGTGAGCGACCGTTCGTTCCGCAGCAGGCCTTCAAGATCGCCCTGATAAACAAGTTCGCCTCCATTTTCCCCGGCATGGACACCTACGTCGATCACGTTATCCGCGGCACGCATCGTTTCGTCATCGTGCTCGACGACGACGACCGTATTTCCTATATCTCTCAGATCTTCGAGGATCTTGATGAGCCGCGAATTATCACGCGGATGTAGTCCGATCGAAGGTTCGTCGAGAACGTATAGCGTTCCGACAAGCAGGGAACCGAGGTTCGTAGCAAGCTGAATTCGCTGTGCCTCGCCGCCGGAAAGCGTTGCGGCAAGCCGGCCGAGCGTCAGGTATTCGAGGCCGACATTCACGAGAAAGGCGAGACGCCGGCGAATCTCGAGCAGAAGTTTGTCCGCGATCTTCATCCGCTCTTCGCTGAGCGTGAGATTCTCGAAAAATTCATGAGCATCCGCGACGGAAAGATCAACGATGTCCGGCAATGAACGCCCGCCGATCTTCACGTCTCGGGCCTCTTGGCGCAAGCGTTGACCGCCGCAGTCCGGACAGCGTGTGTAGCCGCGATATTTCGCAAGGAATACACGCACATGCAGCTTATACTTTTTTGTTTCGAGCCATTCAAAAAAGCCCTTGATACCGCGCCAACCTTCGTCGCCGTAGATGATGCAGTTCTGCTGATAGTCTTGCAGGTCGGCAAATGCCTTGTTCACATCGATGCTCGCGTTCGCAGCGTATTTCAATAGCTCTTTCTGTGCCCAAGCATTGGTCGGCCTCGTGAAAGGGTCGATCGCCCCTTCTTTCAAGGAAAGGTTCTGATTCGGGATGACAAGGTCATAATCGACGCCGATCGTGTTCCCGAATCCCTGACAGGTCGGGCAGGCGCCGTAGGGCGAATTGAAGCCGAAGAGTGCAGGTTCCGGCTCGTCGTAACGCGTGCCGTCGTACTTGCAGATGAAACTGTCCGAGAATTTCAGCCGTTCGCCGTCCGTCGTTTCGATGACGGCGGCGTGTGCTTCGTGAAAACACGTTTCGAGCGAATCGATCAGGCGTGAACGCACTTCCTCCGACGCCTTCAGGCGGTCAATGAGAACAAAAACGCCTTGAAGATCCTCGAAAGGATAATCCTCGGGTTGTTTCAATTCGATGACCTCGCCGCCGCGATAAAGTCGCGAAAAACCCTGCTGAAGAAGGGAGATGAGACGCGCCTGCAAGCTGAGTTCGTCCTTCTTTGCGGCTTTCGACCGCGAACGGGTCGGTTTTTTTGCACCGACCGCGATTTCGCCTTCCGTAAGAGGAAAAAGCACGTAGAATCTTGTTCCTTCCGTGAGCGTTTCCAGAACCTCATCGGCGGCATCCTGCGGCGAATCTTTCTTCACTTCGCGTCCGCATGCGTGGCAGAACGTCTGGCCCGCACGTGCAAAAAGCAGTCGCAGATAGTCGTATATCTCGGTCTGTGTGGCGACGGTCGAGCGCGGATTCTTTGTCGAATTCTTTTGTCTGATCGCGATCGCGGGAGCAATGCCCGTGATCTCATCGACATCCGGCTTGTCCATCCTCTCGAGGAATTGGCGCGCGTACGCGGAGAGCGATTCAACGTATCGACGTTGGCCTTCTGCATAAAGCGTGTCGAAGGCGAGCGAGGACTTGCCCGACCCGGAGACGCCGGTGATCACCGTAAGTTTATTTATCGGCAGGCTGACGGAGATGTTCTTTAGGTTATGGACACGAGCCCCGCGTACTTCTATCTGCTCTTCTTTCTTCTGTGCGGGTTGCATAGTGGTAAATCCGTGCCTGAGGGCAATAGATGATTTTACCAAATACCGGGAGGGGAACAAAAAAGGCGGGCTACTTTCGTCTGGAAAAACGCCTATGGGGCGTCATCTTTTGGGCCATTTTCAGACGCGTAAAGGCAAAAACCGGTGAGTAATTCTGCACACGCCTCTCAGGGGAATCGGTTTCGACCGCCCAAGAGTTCGAATCCGGCGAGAGCGAGAATTTCAGCTTGCCGGAGCCTTTTCCTAACTTTTCAAACGGATAATAGCCTGTGCTCCAGCTTTGTGATTCAAGAGCGGTCATCGTGATATCGCCGAGAAACGTCGACCGCGGGAACGTTGCGATACCGTCGGCCTTTGAGAGGTCTCGGAGCTGCCAGGTGCCTTCGCCAATGGCCGTGTAAGTCTCATCTACGGAGGCGAAGTCGATCGAGATGATAGGGATCGGATCCGCGAGAAATTTTAGGTCCGACGAGGCCGGGAAAGAGATCGTGTCGGAATAATTGAGCGTTAGATCCCGCAGGAAAGATGTCTTTATGCCAAGGCCCACAGCCTCCGCAGATGCTCCGCCGCGGTATATTATCGGAGCGGCCATCAACTCGAATCTCTCAGGGATCAGGACACCGCCTTTTGCAAGGAAACGCTTGCGAATATCTACAAACGAGGCGACCGTCTCCTTACCGAACGCATTTGAATCAAAGATCTCGCTCGCGATCACGTCAAAGCGTCCGCTCAGGCGAACATCATTGCTCCGGCCGTGGATGATCTCGATCCTATCCGCCACGCCGTTCTCTTGAGCAACGCGTCCGATGATGGGTATCAAACTCTCTTCCGTTTCGATCGCGACCACGCGAGCGGCACCAAGCTTTGCCGCGAGTATCGCCCAAACGCCCGTGCCTGCACCGATATCAAGGAACGACATTCCGGGCTTGAGCACCTTACTGATCGCCTTTTTGAGCAGCTTATTCCTCACCTTATCGGTGAGCATCGTGTTGTGATAACGCAGCACTGAGGGGAGATGCGCGGCGATTCGTTCGTCACGTTCTTTTTTTGTCGGCTTTTTCTTTATGTCGTTCGGTTTTCCTACCATCGAGAATCGAGCGGACTGAAATTCTCACGCCAACTATCATCGTGATCACCAAGCAGAACGGCGATCGCCCCATCATAGCCGACCGCGGCGTCGAGATCACGCCGAAGGCGATACGAATATCCGCTCGGAGAGTGCACCGTGAGCACGACCTTGTCTTCCGCTACGCGGGCTATCGCCGCGTGGCGCCAATCAAGGCGTGAACGAACGACTATCCGCGAGCCGACGGGAAGCAGGCCAAGAGTTGTGTTCACGGCCGAGTTCACAAATTTTCGCCGAAGACCGTGTCGTCGTGCGGTGTACTGCGAACGGCCGTGTACATACGAAAGCCGATGAAGAGCAGCCCGAGCGAGATCACGATCCAGATGATGACCCAGAAGAATGCCGGAATTCCTGTCGCGTTCGCCATATTCGACGCATCATTCTGCATATCGGCCCCGACCATTGGGGCGTTGATAAAGAAGACGGTCTTGAGGTCTGAGATAGCGTTCAAAAGGCATTGGACGGCCAAGAAACCGGTCACCCAACGCGCCGTACGTTCGTTAGCAAACTTCGCGAGAGCGAATAATGCGGCGGTCAAAGCGAGAGCTACGACCAAGGTGAACGCAACGCTGCCGAAACCGACCTGCAAAGACAGGAAATTAAAGATCGGACTTAGGAGGCCAAAGACGAGCGATATTACGAGAATAAATACGCCGGAGCCGAAGAGTATCTTGTTCGGCGAAATATTTTTGCGGATCAAATAGAGGAGAAAGACGCCGAAGACCATCGTGCCGACATAACCCGCACTTGAGGTGAAGATCTGCCCGAGCAGGGAACTCGATGACGAATACACCAGCCCGCTGCCGTCCGCCGCGATCGTCAAACTTTGCACCGAACCGCCAGTCAAAAACGCGACAAGCGCGTGGCCGCTCTCGTGGATCAGCGTAACGAACAATCTGAACGGATACACAAGATATTCCGCGTACGGAATGAACCAGAGCACGATCGAGATCACAGTTGCGGCGAGCAGCAACTGTGCATGCGGGCGGGCATCTTCGGCAAGTGTGTACTTCATATCGTCTCGGTCGGCCTCCTACACTAATATTACGCTCAATTCTACCGCAAAGTTCGGCAAGGGTCAGCCTGCCCGATAGTCGCTTTTTCCGCCTGTCTTCTCGATGAGATGGATATCGGTGATCGCGATGTCGCGTTGGACGGCCTTGAGCATATCGTATATCGTCAGGGCCGCGACGCTTACGGCCGTCAACGCCTCCATTTCGACACCGGTCTGGCTCGACGTAACGGCCTCGGCTGTGAGTTCGATTCCATCTTCAACTATCTCGGCTCTGACATCTGCTTTCGAGAGAGCGATCTGGTGACAAAGCGGAATGAGCTCCGAAGTGCGTTTTGCGGCCATGATGCCCGCGATGCGTGCGATCTCCAGCGGATCGCCTTTCGGCGTTTGCTTCCGACGGATCGCGTCGAGCGTTGCGGCATTCACGGTGATCTTCGCTGTAGCGACCGCTCGTCGAACCGTCACATCTTTCTGTCCGACATCGACCATCGAAATCCTACCTTCGTCGTCGTAATGAGATAGCTTTGTCATAGGTTTACACAGGTCATAAATAGAGGATTTGCACAAGACTGCCGGCTTCGGCACTAGTGCCAATTTCAAGGTCGATAAGGGCTTCGGCACGAGCGAAACTCACAAGATCGGATGATCCCTTGCCGCGAAGCGGAATTGCTGCAAGCTTGCCGAGATCGTCATTTGCGAGATGAGCCGCCGCAAGCGTCCGCCGGTCTTTTGCACCCTTCACTGCATCGCTTAGCACGGCTGTTCCCCGTCGCATCCCGGTCGATCTGACGCCCTGCATTCCCAAGATCGCCGTCCTCACAAAGAGATAGAATGTGACGGCCGCGGAGACCGGATTGCCGGGGAGCGAGAAGACGAGCGTCTTTCCAAGTCTTGCCGCGATGACAGGCTTTCCGGGCTTTAGTGCGACCTTCTCGAAAAATATCTCTGCTCCGAGTTCGGTCAATGCAGCCTTCGTTAGGTCATATTTTCCGACCGAAACTCCGCCCGTTGTGATCAAAATATCGCGGCCGCGAATCGCCGACTTTATCTGTTTCTTGAGGGAAGCGAGGTCGTCCTTCGCGTTCGGGAAGATCTCTGCCGTTGCTCCGAATGATGCAGACAGTGCAGCGAGCGTGATCGAATTCGAGTTTCGTATTTGATCGGCGCCAGGCCTTTTGCCGATCTCGACGATCTCCGTTCCCGTGCCGAATATCGCGACACGCGGCCTTTTCGCGACTAAGACCTTCGCATAACCGAACGCCGCAAGGGCCGCGATATTCTGCGGCGTAACTCTATCACCCACGAAAAAAAGGCGCTTGCCGCGTCGGATCTCTGATCCCTTTTTGACGATCGACATCCCTTTAGTTGCGGCTTCGAGGATCTCGACGAACTCGGTTCCGCCCTCGAAAAAACTGCGTGTCAATTCGACGCGTTGGACGGTGTCGGCGCCTGTGGGAACCGGAGCTCCGGTCATAATGCGGATCGCTTCACCGCGTCTGAGCTTCTTGTGCCAACCTCTTCCGGCGGCAGACTCACCGACGATCTTCAGTGTTGCCGGTGCGTTCGCAATATCGCTCGCATATACCGCAAATCCGTCCATCATCGAGCGGTCGAACGGAGGTTGGTCGTCGTCGGCGAGGATATCTTCAGCGAGCACGCGGCCGACCGCATCGCCAAGTCCGATACGTTCGTTTCCAAGCCGCGGGATCTTGCGAGCAACGATCTTTAGTGCATTTATGAGCGGGATCATTCAAGTCGTCACGGCTATAATCGCCGGCAAAAAAGTGATAATCTTAAGCTTTGCTCCAGTTGCGGAGAATCTTATCACAAACACTTATTTAGCGAGGAAGGCCATAAATCCGTGATCGATCTTGAACTTACCGAAGAACACAAAGCACTGCAAAATACTGTCCGCGAATTCTGTGCGGGCGAAGTCGAGCCCTTTATCAAAGAGTGGGACGAAAAGGCCCATTACGAGCCGAAGGTCTTTCAAACAATGAAAGAACTCGGCCTTATGGGCGTCTGCATACCCGAAGAATACGGCGGTGCGGGCTTTGACTATGTTTCGCTCGGCCTCGTCTGCGAGGAACTGGAAGCTTGCGACACATTCCTTCGCGTCGCGATGAGCGTACACGTCGGCCTGAACAGCCTTAGCCTCTACTCGTGGGGCACCGAAGAGCAAAAACAGAAATACCTTGTCCCGCAGGCTAACGGCGAGAAGCTTGCGACCTTCGGCCTTACGGAACCGAACGCCGGAAGCGACGTTATCGGAATGCGTTCGACCGCTCGCCGCGACGGCGACGATTGGATCTTGAACGGCGAAAAAATGTGGATCTCGCTCGCTGATGTCGCGGACAACTTCCTCTTCTTCTGCTGGACAGATCCCGAAAAACAAAAGGTGCGTGACCACAGCGGGCTTTCGTGCTTTATCGTCGAACGCACGATGCCGGGATTTTCAAGCGGCACGATCCACGGCAAACTCGGCATTCGTGCCGGCAACACCGGCTTTTTCTCGCTGCAGGATGTTCGCGTGCCGCAGGTGAATATGCTTGGCAAAGAAGGCGAAGGTTTCAAGATCGCGATGTTCGCTCTTGAGAATGGCCGCTATACGGTCGCAAGCGGTGCAACGGGCGTCATACGTGCGTCACGCGATGCTTCGATAGCCTACGCGAACACTCGCGAGGTGCAGGGCCAGGCGATCGCGAATTTCCAGCTCGTCAAGCAGAAGATCGCCAATATGGAGGCGGACTACGAGATGTCGCACCTTTTGTGGCTTAAGTGCGGTTATCTGAAGAATGCCGGGCTTCCGTCGGGCAAGGCCGCATCGATGGCGAAATGGCAGGCCACCACACGCAGCGAAACGGCGGCCTCGATGGCGATCGAAGTTCACGGCGCGAACGGCTATACGAACGATTATCCTGTCGAGCGTTACTTAAGGAACTGCAAGGCGGCCGTGATATACGAGGGAACTCGCGACATCCACACCTTGATGCAGGCGGATTGGGCTCTCGGCCTCAAGAAAGAGAAGCAGGCACGCGTTACTTTGCCGCCATATAAGGCCGCCGCTTCTGCCTAACGACGCGATGAACGCTATCGTCGTAATGACAACGATCGAGAGCTCGGAGGCTGGTGAAAAAATTGCCTCCGCACTCGTCGAAGAAAAGCTCGCGGCATGCGTGCAGATCCTTCCCCCGATGACCTCAATTTATCGTTGGAAAGGCGACGTTCAAAAGGAAACCGAACATCTCCTTCTGATCAAAACGACGGCCGATAGATGGGAAGCTCTATCGGCCTTTATCGAAACGAACCATCCATACGAAGTGCCCGAGCTCATTGCGCTTGATGCCGTAAATATCGCACCAAAGTATCGAGAATGGCTCGCCGCACAGATTGAACCATAGGCTATTTCTTGCCGTTGCCGTTGTTGGACGCCATACAGGTTTCGATAATGAAATCGACGGTGTCTTTTGGCGAATCGGTGAGATACATCAATCCAAGGTCGTCGGGGTTGATCATCTTTTCGTTCAGCATCGTGGATGTAAGCCATTGCAGAAGCCCACGCCAATACTGCGAGCCGAAAAGTACGACAGGGAAGTTGCGGATCTTTCGCGTCTGAATTAGAGTTAGCGGCTCAAAGAGCTCGTCCATCGTGCCAAAGCCGCCCGGGAAGATCACGTAGGCGTTGCTGTATTTGATGAACATCGTCTTGCGGACGAAGAAGTATTTGAAGCTCAGGGAACTCGTCTGGTACGGATTCGGATCCTGCTCCATCGGGAGCTCGATATTGCAGCCGATCGACGTGCCGCCTGCATCCATTGCACCGCGGTTGCCCGCTTCCATGATTCCCGGACCGCCGCCCGTGATGACGTCAAAACCAGATTCTCCAAGAAGACGGCCCGTTTCGCGGGCCATCTTGTAGTAGTGGTCCGTCGGCTTTGTCCGAGCCGATCCAAATATCGACACGCCTCTCGTAACTGTCGCGAGATCGTCGAAACCGGCAACAAATTCGCTGGCGATCCTAAGGACGCGCCACGAATCTGACGTCTTATAATCGTCATCCGGTTCCGGCGAACGCAGAAGCACTTCGTCATCTGTTAGCCGCCAATAACCCTGCTCTTCGTCCTGCCGCAGAGCCTCGGCAACGGTCTCGGGTTCAGGATTTATCTTTCGCGAGGCCCTCGGCTTCCGGCCTTTGTTTGCTTTTGTATCTGCCATCTATAAAGTTACACACCCATAATGTTATATCCGCAATCAACGTAGATCGTCTCGCCCGTGATGCCGCTTGAAAGCCCGCTTACGAGGAACATCGCGGTCGAACCGACCTCGGCCGCCGTGACATTTCGCTTGAGCGGCGAACGCTCGCCCACGTAGCCGAGAAGCGAGCCCATTCCGCGAACGCCGCGTGCAGAGAGCGTGTTGATCGGACCTGCGGAAATGGCGTTAACGCGAATGTTGTTCTTACCGAGATCGGCCGCAAGGTAGCGCGTCGAGGATTCGAGTGCCGCCTTTGCGACGCCCATCACGTTGTAGTTCATCACGACCTTTTCGGCCCCGTAGTAGCTCATCGTTACGATGCTGCCGCCATCGGTCATCAATGGCGACGCGGCGAGGGCAAGCTGCGTAAGCGAGAAAGCACTGATCTCGAGCGCCGTGCGAAATGCGTCGCGGGTCGTCGTGACGAATTCGCCTTCAAGAGCTTCTTTCGGTGCAAAAGCGATCGAATGAATGAGAAAATCGAGCTTGCCGTATTTATTTTTTACCGCATCGAATGCCGCATCGACCTGAGCCTGATCGCTCACGTCGCATGGCACGACCAGCGAGTCATTGAGTGTGCCGGCGAGGTCATCGACCGATTCCTTTAGGCGTTCGGCCTGATACGTGAACGCCATCTTGGCGCCTTGCTCGGCACACGCGGCAGCGCACGCCCAAGCGATCGAACGCTTGTTCGCAACGCCAAATACCATCCCAACTTTATTTTCAAGCAGCATAAAATTCTCCGATCCTACTCGCTCACGTAGAGCTTCTGCAGCAACTCAAAATCGAGCATCCTGATGTCGACATCCACAGGCGTTTCGTTAAAACGCTGGGCTTTCAGCACGTTCCTGAGCGTCATCTGTTCGCTCTCGGTCAACTGCGTGACGAGTACGATCATCAACCGCAGCCGCAGCCGGCTCTTGAGCATGTGAAGCCCGTGCTTGGCCGTCGTGATCTTCTTCATTATCGCCGCGGTCCGCTCCGGCCGGAGGTCAGGCCGTACGAGAAACGCGACCTCGATGCACGTAACGAGATCTTGATCGACCAGAATTCCGTCAAAGCTCGCACCGCCGATGCTCACGTGCCGCATGAGCGGAAGCTTTTCTTCCTGCTGAACCTGCCTCAGGGCAAGATCTTCGGCGACGATGAAGGCCGAAAGAAGGTCGGTGAGCTGATCGTCATCGACCTCAAGGAGGCGAGCCAACTCGCGAACCTCAACGTTCACGCTTTGCCGCTGGATCTCGGTCGCCGCAGTGTCCCAATGGACGAACCGACGATCATCGACGGCGGCGAATCGCCGCTGCGATGCGATATGCAGCAAGGCGATGAGGCCGAATACTCCTAGCGAGGCCGCAAATAGAAGAGCGATAAGCCAACTTCCTGCATTAATGCTTAGAACGATGCCGACGGCCAATGTCACGGCGAGGATCGCACCGACGACGACAAAGGGCCAGTTCGTCCGCGGCCTTTCAAGCCTCGAAAATGGATTTTCGGCCCTTTTTGCCATCATCTAATCGTTCCGGCCGCTAAGCAGAGACCGCTTTCTCGAACGGAATGTCGTCGAACTCGGTGATCGTCTTGAAAGTCTTGAAACGCTCGTTGATCTCGGGATATGTGAGTGCGTCAACGCGTTCCGTGCCGAATTTCTCGACGTTGAACGACGCCATCACCGAACCGTAAACCATCGCCCGACGCAACACCGCGTCGTTGATCTCGTTCTGTGCAGAGATGTAGCCCATGAACCCGCCTGCGAATGTGTCGCCCGCACCTGTCGGGTCAAAGACGCTCTCAAGCGGATACGCCGGGACGACGAAGTAGCCGTCGTTCGTGAACAAAGTGGCGCCGTACTCACCGCGTTTGATAACGACCGCCTTGAGGCCAAAGTCCAAGATCTTTCGGGCGGCGGTGTAAATGCTTGGTTCTTCCGTGAGTTGTCTCGCCTCAGCGTCGTTGATGATGATGCAATCGACGACCTTGATCGTCTCGATCACAGCGTCCTTCATCGACGAGATCCAGAAATTCATCGTGTCCATCGCGACGAACTTCGCATTTTCGCACTGCTCGCGAACCTGTTTCTGCAGCATCGGGAGGATGTTGGCGAGAAACAGGAAGTCCGCATTTTTCGAGTTCTCGCTTAGCTTCGGGTCGAAGGTCTCGAATACGTTCAGCTGAGTGTCGAGCGTGTGCGCGACGTTCATATCGTATTCGTACTTTCCACGCCAGAAGAACGTCTTGCCGTCCGGAACGACCTCGATATCATCGGTGTTGATATGATGACGCTGAAAAACCGCCCATTCGTCATCCCCAAAATCACCGCCGACCACGCCGACCGCGTTCACATCCGTAAAAAAGCTCGCTGAAAGGCCAAAATGCGTTCCCGCACCGCCAAGTATCTTATCTCGTTTACCCAAAAGGCGTCTCAAGGGCGTCAAAGGCCACCGAACCAACAACTGTTAAAGACATAAAATTAGTGGTCAGCGGTCGGTTGTCAGCTGTCAGAAAGAGAAAAGTTTCCTGAGCGTTGACCGCCGACCGTTGAGCACTGCTATTTTACACGCCACGGCGGGTTTTTACGATTGTCGCCAGCGTGAAAAAGACATATCTTGTTCCTGTTAGGGTCTTTTAGATAAGCTTGGCGCCACAGCCAAGGCCTGTCTGTTGGATCTTCGTCAAATTCGAGACCGAGAGCCTTTAGACGGGTGACTTCACCGTCGAGATCGTCGCATTCGAAGTAAAGAACTATATTGTTTATCGGGGTGTGCGCGTCAAACTCATTAACCGAAAGCGTCGCTTCGCCGTCGGGACATTCGAGCCGCGCGTATCGTGGCAAAGAATCTACGATCAGCTTAAGGCCGAGTTTATTAAAGAATTCGACCGTTTCGACCGGCTTGTCAGAATAGATCGTTACCTGATTTAGGTTCATTTCTGCGACGCTTCGCTGTCCTCGATCTCTTTGAGGCCTTTTTGGGCGTCCTCGACGAATTTACTCTGCGGATATTTATCGACGATCATCGAGAGAAAGGCCTTTGCGTCGATGACGAGACGTTCGTGAGCAAAGCGTTCGAGATCGCGTTTATTCTTCGGGTCGATCTTCTGCTTGCCTTTGTTTTCGGAGAGATAGAAGCTGCTCATCCCCGCGATGTAGAGGAATTCGTCCATCTTCGAGAATTCGGGATAAGCCGCAAAGGTCTCGTCAAAACGCAGCAAAACCTGCTTATACGCCTGCTTGAGCGGCGTGAAAGCCTGCTTTGCGACATCCAAATTGTGCTTCGCATCGGCCTCCATCACCGGATCGCGTTGGATCGCCGGCGTCGGATTCCGCTGCGCCATCGCAGGCAAATAGACGCCAAGAATGAACCCAAGAGCAAGGATGGCAGGAACTGTTCTTATTCTCATCGTTAAAGAGATGTTATTTGGAACCGAAACGTTTACAACGCTGTTTTTCGCGGCTAATTAGAAATTACTAATTATCTAATTACTAATTAGGTTCGACAATGTCTTAGCCCTTATATTTCCCGATGATCGCGTCGAGTTTCTTTGCGGTGGCCTCGGGCCAATTCGCCGGGGCGGTGAATATCGCGTTCTTGATGGCGTCGGCGTATTGATTGGGCGTCGTCTTGGCGGCGACCTTTTGCACAGCGTCTTTTAGGACGACTTGGGCATTGCGGACGTTCTTATTCAGATACTCGACGACCATATTGACGGTCACGTCGTCGTGGCCTTCGTGCCAGCAGTCGTAATCGGTGACGAGTGCAAGCGTCGCGTATGCGATCTCGGCCTCGCGAGCGAGTTTCGCCTCTTGGAGGTTCGTCATTCCAATGATGTCCATTCCCCATTGGCGATAGACGTTCGATTCCGCCTTTGTCGAGAACGCCGGCCCTTCCATACAGACGTATGTGCCGCCGCGATGGGTCTTAACGCCTGCATTGCGGCAGCTTTCTTCGAGAATGTCGCCAAGTTCGCTGCAGACCGGATGAGCGAAAGTAACGTGGCCGACGATGCCTTCGCCGAAGAATGTCGATTCGTGAGCGCGTGCACGCGTCCGGTCGAAGAACTGATCCGGAATCACGAAATCCGTCGGTGCATACCGCTCCTGCAAACTTCCGACCGCCGACACCGACAAGATGTATTCGACACCCAAGAGCTTCATCGCGTAGATGTTCGCGCGAAAGGGAAGTTCCGTCGGCGTGAGCCGATGCCCGCGTCCGTGCCGAGGCAGGAACGCGACCGTCACGCCCTCAAGCTCGCCGATGATGAACGCATCCGACGGCTTGCCGAACGGCGTATCAACCTCTTGCTCTCTTACATTCTCAAGCTCGGGCATCTGATAAAGCCCCGAGCCGCCAATAATTCCGATCTTAGACGTTTGACTCATTTAGTTTCAGTAAGAAAATTATATTTTGTCTCGAAAATGAAGACCCCGTCTTCTTGAGGTCTAGGCCATACCCTCGGCAAGCATCTGATCTGTAAACTGGCTTCCAACGAATCCGGCACCGCCGGCAATGAGGATCTTCATAATTGGTCCAAATGGTGTAATATCGATTTTGGATTCTATCATCATTTTCTTTCCGGAGGATAAATATAGTGAAACGAATTGAACGGCTTGGGGACTTGACATCACTTTTGTGGATAGCTCTTTTCCTATTTTTCATGTGTGTAGGGACGGAACAAGTTAGCGCAGCTCAACTCTTAGTGCCTAGCAGCCAATACCCAACAATTCAATCCGCCGTTAATGCGGCTGCCTACGGCGATACGATTATCATCAATGCTGGGCAGACCTACCTTGAATCGGTGGTTCTTAAATATAAAGGTGGCAGTGGTTGGATTACGATTCAATCGAATGCCCTTGCAAGCCTGCCGCCTCAAGGGGCTCGCGTTGCGCCTTCTGACGCAACATTTATGCCGAAAATTGTGCCTCCCTCAGCGGGAATTCCTGCAATTTCAACTGAGATCACAGCCGCCGGTCCAGCACATGGATATAGGTTAATTGGACTTGAAATTGCTAAGGCCGATTCGGCTAGCCTTACCTATGACCTTATTCGCTTAGGAAGCGGCGATTCCGATCAGAATACCCTTGCCAAAGTCGCTTACGATTTAGTGGTTAACAGATGTTATGTCCACGGTAACCCTACCGCTGAACTGCGTCGTGGAATTGCCCTTAATAGCGCTAGCACGACGATTTCAGACTCCTACGTGTCTGATATTCATCAGGTCGGCTCAGATACGCAGGCTATTGGCGGCTGGAATGGACCTGGACCATATTCGATTACAAATAATTACCTCGAAGCGGCCGGTGAAAATGTACTGTTTGGCGGGTCGGATCCATCTATTTCCAACCTAACACCTGCTGATATTGTTTTTCGGCACAACTATGTTTCTAAACCATTGTCTTGGTTCGGAATGACACCGAGCTGGAGTATAAAGAACCTTTTTGAACTTAAGAATGCAAAGCGTGTCAGCGTGACTGAGAATATCTTTGAGAATAACTGGGCGCAATCTCAAAACGGCTGGAGCGTGTTGTTCACCGTTAGAAATCAGGATGGAACGGCACCTTGGAGTACGGTTGAGGATGTCCTTTTTGGATCTAATGTCGTTCGGAATGTTCCGTATGGAATTAACCTACTGGGCCAAGACGACACCTTTATTAGCGAAAATGAGAAGAATATAAATATCAGCCGCAACCTATTTCAGAATTCGAGCAGTGTTCAGCCGGGGGGTGGAAAGTGTTTCCAAATCACTAATGTTCCATCCGGAAGTCTTGGAGTCCAAGGCCTTTTAATCAACCACAATACATGCGTTGGCCTGGGGAATTACCCGTATATCATTTCAGGCGACAACTCGACGCACGTAACCGGACTGAATATTGAGAATAATATTGGGGTCGGAATTACGCCTGGTACAGATGCTTCGATCACGGGCAACGATTTGGCTGGCACCGCTGCCCTGAACTCTATGTCTGGCAGCACTTGGGTTGCGGCGAGTAACGTTCTTATGTTGCCTAGTGGTAGCTCGAACTATCCCGCTGGCAATCACTATGTTAGCGATACCGCAAGTGTTGGCTTCGTTGACTTCGCTAATGGGAATTATGCTTTGTCCTCATCCTCAGCGTACAAGAACCTTGGTACAGACGGTTTCGATCCGGGCGCCGATGTAAAACATCTAGACCAGGTTAATTCGTGTATTGAAAGTGGGAATTGGTCGGCTTGCACTTCGCCCCTATTTGACTTCGATGGTGACGGTCGAACTGACATATCTCTGTATAGGCCTTCGGACTCGGTTTGGTATCTGAACCAGAGTAGAGATGGATTTGCTGCTATAGCTTTTGGCGCGGCATCAGATGTTATTGCCCCGGGAGATTTTGACGGCGATGGTAGAGCCGATGAGGCTGTTTTTCGGCCGGCTACTGGGACTTGGTACGTCTTGCGAAGTTCTGACGGTTCAGTATCGATTCTTCAATGGGGCGCGTCTGGGGATATTCCTGTACAAGCCGACTACGACGGCGACGGCAGGACTGATTTTGCGGTTTGGAGGCCTTCTAACGGGGTCTGGTACATAGTAAATAGTTCTGACAGCAGTTCGACGACATACCAGTTTGGACTAACGAATGATCAGCCTTCCGTCGGAGACTATGACGGTGACGGAAAATCCGATTACGCCGTCTTCAGACGATCTAATGCGACTTGGTATGTTCAGCGGTCTGCGGGGGGATTCTACGCTGTGGCTTTTGGCCTCGCAACTGACAAAATAGCTCCCGCCGATTTTGACGGAGATGGGAGGACGGATATAAGCGTCTTTAGGCCGTCAAATGGCACTTGGTATCGAATCGATTCGAGTACGGACGCCTACTCTACATTTCAGTTTGGATTAAACGGAGACACTCCCTCTCCGGGTGATTACGACGGAGATGGTATGGCTGACCTTGCAGTTTTTCGACCATCTAACGGTGGCTGGTATCTACAAGCGTCCACTGAGGGCTTCTCCGCGCAGGCGTTTGGTCTTTCGGGTGATATTCCTGCGCCATCAACCTATGTCCGATAGGCATAGGTAGGCTCATGAAATGCTTGTTGCCCTAATACCAAATGAATCCAGTTGCTAGCATCAGAAAGTTAGTGGTCGAGCAATATCTTGGCTGTATTGCGCCGTCGCCTACAAGTAACGCTGATTGGCCGATTGCTACCTCCAAGAGCCTTACCATTCGATGGCCAAGCAAATACGAGTGGGATGAGGCGAGCGATTGGGTCGAGCTTCTCAGGTTGGGCTTTCGGCGACATTTGCGGGTTGAGACCGTTGACGACATTCCGCAGCCTTACAAAGGCACGGTCGTTTTTGAAGCCGTCTGCGATAATTTGGTACGCCGAATAGCCATCGGTTATTCCGACTATTTGGCGATAGACGAGGACTGTGCGGACAAATGCGAGCTTTATTTCAAGATGCAGTTCGACAAGCGTGGTTACAGCCGCAGCAACGTTATTCCCGGCGGCTATGTTCCTGATGGGAAGAGGCTGTATTTCCATCTAACGAGCCTGAGAAAACTGCGCGATAAGCGTGAATATCGATTTGACGTAAACGCTCGATTCAGTCTAAATTACGCACCGGAGATTCGCAAAAAAGCAATCCACCTACTCTACGAACAGCAAAGATTTGGCTTCGAAGGCGGCGTAAAGACGCTTCCTTATATCGATTTCCTGCGGGAAGCAGCGCAGTCCCGAATCTGCATCGATCTGCCCGGCCTCGGCCCGTTGTGCTTTCGACTGATGAACTATCTTGCGATCGGAACCTTCGTGATCGCGTATCCGCACGAGAGTCTGCTGCACGTTCCGCTCATCGACCGCGAGCATATCGTTTACTGTAAAGAAGATTTTTCCGACCTTGTTGATCTTTGCGAATACTATCTCGCAAACGATGCCGAGCGTGAAAGGATCGCCTCAAACGCCCGCACATTCTTCGACCTGAATCTACACAAAGACAACCTCGTCCGATACTACCTGCACAAGATCTTCATCGCGTAGCGATGTCTAGTTGCACCCACGGCTACATTCAGATTGGCGCTCACGCGGCAAAACTGACGCAAGCGGCTCAGCCTGCCACGATCTTTCCGTCCCTTTCGACCAGTCTTGCGATAGGCACCTCGACGTCGTGGTAGAACAGCAGGTACCAGCCCTCGCGGACGGCCTGCGGGATGATGCGTTTCTTGAAGGCGAGTGTCTCGGTCGGATAAAGGTCGTAGCCCGCGATGTAGGGCAGCGGGACGTGTGCCTTCATCGGAATGAGGTCGGCGGAGCCATAGAGCGTCTTGCCGCCGGACGTGAGCATCCACGTCTGCATTGTCTCGGAATGGCCGCGTTCGGTCATAAGTTTGATGCCCTCGATCTCGTAATTATCCGGCATCGGCTCGAGCTGGCCGGTGTCGAGCATCGGCTGCCAATTCTCCGGCAGATAACTCGCACGATCCCTCTCGTGCGGCGAATCTGCGTGTGCAAGCTCGCTCTTTGAGACGAGATAACGAGCATTCTTGAATTGCGGAACGCAGAATGCGGAGTGCGGAATCGTGCTTGCCGCCGACTCCGCATTCCGAATTCCGCATTCCGCATTCNNCGCGAGCGGTTTCGACGAACACGCAATTCATGTTCATCGCTATCCGGTTCTTTTCGTCAGCCGGGCAAACTCGCTCCCAAATGACGCGAGGGACGACGCCGAACATCGCCCCTCCATCAAGTTTGAACAGTGTATCGGGAATGATCTCGATACGGTGGTCGCCGAAAAGCATAGTGCTATTTCTTCTTCGGTTCGGCAGCCTTTGGTGCGGCCTTTGGATCCACCTTCTTGACCGTCGGAGGCGGCGCGTCACCTTCTGTCGGTGCTCCTTGCGG
>JRYD01000073.1_pt1 | contig 72865 bp, 53 predicted proteins | sample 235311 | NCBI WGS metagenome assembly JRYD01 (sample SAMN03074213, study PRJNA261472) | activated sludge metagenome | biome: Common Effluent Treatment Plant; feature: Wastewater; material: Activated sludge; isolation source: activated biomass in a lab-scale reactor treating industrial wastewater at... | reverse complement strand
ACTCCTCGAGGCCGTCCGCGAGATGAACGATCTCGCGCGCCAGATCCAGGCCCGCCGCGACCGCCAGGGGATGATCGTGCTCGATCTCCCCGAGGTGGAACTGGTCTATGACGAGCACGGTCGCGTCGTCGATGCCGAGCGCGAGGACGACGCCTTCACACACAAACTCATCGAGATGTTCATGGTCGAGGCCAACGAGGTTCTCGCACGCCTCTTCGAGAATCTCGGGGTCCCGCTGCTCCGACGCATCCACCCCGACCCCGTCCCGGGCGACGTCGACGAGATGCGCAAGGCCGCCCTCGTCTCGGGGTTCCGCATCCCCAAGGCGCCCTCACGCGAGGAACTGCAAGGCCTGCTCAAGGCGACGCACGGCACGCCGGCCGCTCGCGCGGTCCACATGGCCGTCCTCCGCACGCTCAGCAAGGCCGAGTACAGCCCCGCCCTCATCGGGCACTTCGCGCTCGCGAGCGAGGCCTACGCCCACTTCACCAGCCCCATCCGACGCTACGCCGACCTCACCGTCCACCGTGCCCTCGCCGAGTATCTCCGCAAGACCGACAACGGCACGAAACGCCCCAAGTCCGACCCCGACAAGCGCCGACTCGGGCAGGATCTGCTCCGCACCGAATCGTGCCCCCCAGAAGAGGAGCTCGTCGAGATCGGGCGCCACGCCACACGCAGAGAGGAGAACGCCGAGGCCGCCGAACGAGAGTTGCGCTCGTTCCTTGTCCTCCAACTCCTCGCCGAGCACATCGGCGAGACGTACTCGGGCGTCGTCACCGGCGTGAACCCGCGCGGCGTCTTCATCCAGATCGACAAGTTCCTCGCCGACGGCTTCATCAAGGCCGAGGACCTCCCCGGCGACACGACCCGCGACAACCTCCGACCCTTCTGGAAGGTCGACCAGAAGTCCGGCGCGCTCGTGGACCAGCGCTCGGGCCGATCGTTCAACTTCGGCGATCTCGTCACCGTCAAAATCGCCAACGTCGATCTGGCCCAGCGCAAGCTCGATCTCGTCATCGCCGATGATTCCGCGAGGGCCGCGGGCAAGCGAAAGAACATCACGCTCGGCCTGCAGACCGGACTCGGCGGCGGGATGTCCAGCCAAGGAGGTGCCGGCGGGTTCCCGGACTCTGACCGCCGACGCGGCATGTCCGGCGGGCAACGCCGAAGCCAGAAGTCCAAGTCGCGCGACAAACGCAAGGGCAATCGCTTCCGCGACCGGTAACCACGACGCCGGGGAAAACCCAGATTCCCGTCAGCGACCATCCGAAAAACCCGATAGCTAATTTCCCAGGCATGTCGCTCCGACTGAACCGTGCTTAGCGGTTCTTTTTTGTCAATCCGGGCAATTTGTGCGGTTTTTTTCGTGTTTTTGGTTGACATTCGCCCGTTTCGTTGTATCTTGGTCCCCATAGGAGTTGAGAGGGACAGGCTGTGCCCAGCGCAGAGCCTGGGGAAGGGAGAGATCGAGTTATGTCGTCTTTGTGTGGTCGTGTTGTCGCCATGGCGATGGGGGCTTGTGGATTTGCCCTGTCTTCGTCGGCGGCCATTGTTTTCACCCCTGTGTACAACCCCAGCAACGGGCACTATTACGCCCAGATCTCCGCGATCGATGCCGGTCACAACGACGGGATCACCTGGGACCAGGCCTACGCCATCGCCGAATCGCTCACGTTCATGGGGCTCAAGGGCCACCTCGCGACCATCACGTCGCAGAACGAGACCGACTGGGTTGTTGCCAACATGCAGCAGGCCTGCATCGACCTGTACTACCTCGGCGGACGCCAGACCCCTGGACTCTCCGATCCCGAGGCGGGCTGGTCGTGGGTGACGGGCGAGGTCTGGAACTACACCAACTGGGAGACCATCGAGCCCGAGCCCAACGACGGGCGTGGGCACGTCGATGAGATCATCCTCTCGCTGTGGCGTTACGACTACCGCGCGCCGTACAACCCCAACAGCGGCTACCCGCTGGGCGTGTGGAACGATGAGCCGTTGACCTATGTCGAGGACGGCATCACGTACACCCACACGAGCAAGGGCTTCCTCGTCGAGTTCGAGGCGCCAATCCCCGCGCCGGGATCGCTCGCCCTCGCCGCCTTCGGCTCGTTCGTGATGCTCCGCCGCCAGCGGTAGGTCACGACTCGGCTGGCCATGTGCTCGTCGAGGCCATGATCAACACACGCGCCGCGTGTGCGCACCATGTCCACGCGCGGCACGCCCACTACAAAAACCACTACGTTTGTAGGCCAAGACGCCATTTGTACATTGACAACCCCGCCAGAAGAAGTATGGTGGTCCTACTGGAGCTGAGTGGGACGGGCCTTGCCATGGGCGAGGTCTGGGGAAGGGAGAATCCGGATGATCACGTTTTCTTGTGTGCGCGGTGCTCTGGTCGCCGTCGCCCTGTGCAGCGCCGCGTCGATCGTGAACGCGGGGATCGTGTACACCCCGATCTACAACTCGGCCAATGGTCACTACTACGCGCAGATCACGTCGTACAACGCGCTCTATCCCGATGGCATGACCTGGGATCAAGCCAAGAACGTCGCGTCGAGCCTCTCGTTCAGTGATGGCAGCGGGCAGATGTTCACGGGCCATCTCGCCACCATCACCTCCGCCGTCGAGACCGACTGGATCGTGGCCAACCTCTACGAGGCCGTCACCAATCGATACTTCCTCGGCGGGTCCCAGGCCGCGGGCGCCACCAACCCCACCGACAACTGGGCCTGGGTCACCGGCGAGGCATGGTCCTACACCAACTGGGAACCGACGCAGCCCGAGCCCAACGACGGCGGCGACTGGATCGAGAATGGCGAAGAAAACGTGCTCACCCTCTGGATCGCCCGCTTCGATCCCACCGGCCAGTATCCGCTTGGAGTCTGGAACGACCAGCCGACGAATCACATCGAGTATGGCTTCGTCGTCGAGTTTGAGCCCACGATCCCCTCGCCGGGTGCCTTGGCGCTCGTGGGATTGGGCGGGCTTGTCGCGAATGGTCGCCGCCGATAGAGATCTGTCTGGGTTGTGTGCACTCCACTCGATGGCATTGTTCCACCCACGCTATGAGCGCATCTCGCGTTCGTGCATTGACTTGTGCAACACGAGACTCGTCGTCGATAAAAAAACATCATCGTGCAGCGCAGAATTTGACGTCGTGACTTGCACATCGAATCGGACCTGATACACTGTGTCCACAAATCTTGCCCCCCCCCGAAGGGCGTGGCGTTTCGATGCCACGCCCTTCTCCCTTTTTGAGTTTCTCGTTCGTCAGTTGGCGAGTGCCCACGGGAAATCAACGGGCGTCATCTCCGGGCGATTCTGCACCCACCCCACGAGCCACTCGAAGGCCTCGATCAGCCTCGGCCCGGGGCGATTGAACATCCGGTTCCCATCCACGATCGCCACACGTCCCGCGCGGACGCATTCAAGGTGCCGCACGCGCGACTCATGCGACATCTCCCGCCACGCGTGCATTGACTGTTCGAGCGTCAGGCCGCATGGCGCGATGACCAGGCGATCGGGGCGTGACTCGACGAGATCGTCGATCGAGACTCGCCGGCCCTTGCCAGCTCGGCGCTCGGCCTGCATCGGACCCGCCGCCGCACCGGCTCTCGCGACGGCCGACGTCGGGTTGAGCGGATGCCTCCCGCCGGCGCGCTCGATCATCTGCACCGTCCAGTGCCCCGCGACAAAGGGCGGGTCGGTCCACTCGAGAAACGCGACATTCGGTCCGTCGGCATAGGGATCGACGCGCTCCTGGGCCGCGAAGAGCCTCTCGCGCCATGCCGCCACCATCGCGATCGCCTTGGATTCCAGGCCCACTTCGCGTCCGAGAAGGAGGGCATCGTCGAGCACGCCCTCGATCGTCTCGGCCTTGAGCGCGACGACCCGGGCGCTAACGCGAGACGCCGCCCTGGCAACGCCGGCGTGATCGAGCGCGCAGACCTCGCATAGGTCCTGGGTCAGGATCACGTCGGGTTTGAGCGACTCGAGTATCTGGAGGTCGAGGGTGTAGAGCGGCGACCGCTCGGCCATCGCCCGACGCACGCGCTCATCGATCGACCGGCAGTCGGCACCCTCGGCCACAGACGGCATCGTCGGCGCGCACACCGCGGGCAACCGTTCCACGCCCGGCGGATGGTCGCACTCGTGCGAGCGCCCGACGAGGAGTCCCCGTCCACCCATTTCGCAGAGGATCTCGGTCGCGCCGGGAACGAGGCTGACAACACGGATTGTGGCGGAAGATCGTGCGAGCACCGTCGGAGCATAGCGAGCACCCCTAACGTCCCCGGATCGCGGGCGTTAAAGGAATCATCGGGTGGGCGTCGCGCGGGCGGCGTGCCGATGAAAGACGGAACTCGCACGACCACGATCGGTGAGCACCGGCGAAAGGTGCAGGTCCAGGGAGCGGAGAAGCCCATGAGATTCCGAACGACAGGATTGGCCCTTGCCCTCGCCCTGGCGGCGGGGGGAGCCGTGCCGACGTTGGCCCTGGCCCAGGACGCGAAGGAGGCGATCCGCGAGGCGCAAAAGGGTGGTAAGCAGGACAAGGGTGCCGGCAAGGAGGAGCCCGGAAAGTCCCTGGACCCGCGCGAGCAGCGTGGCGCGGACCGTCGCGCCAATCGCATGGGCAACGAGGGCCGCCCGGGCATGGCCGGGACCTTGCCCGGTGCCCAGAACGGCGCGCCACGTTCCGCGGCGAACTCGAACGCCGCCCCGGGGGCCGCCAACGCGATGCCGCCCGCGGGCGTCACGCCATCCGGACACCAGAACATCCCCGACGTCGGGACGGGCGACGACGAGACGATCACGCTCGCGGCCTTCTCCGAGCCGGTCCAACTGACAACGCTCGTCGAGCTCCTCGTGCAGACGCTGGACATCAACGTGGTCATCAAGGGTGACCTCGTGGGCGCGGTGACATTCTACGCGCCGGTGAGCGTGCACAAGTCGGAGCTGATGTCGCTGGTGAACGCGCTCTTGGAGCAGTACAACTTCACGATCACGTCGTCGATGCCGGGGTTCTACACGGTGCACCCGCGCGACGCAATCGAGTCGCAGTTGGGCATGGCCGACGCGTCCCAGGCCGGGGCGACCACGCGCGTGATCCCCACGCCCAACGTCCGCGCCTCGTCGATCTCGTCGCAGGTCACCTCGATCGCGCCGACGAAGTCCGCGGTCGCCTTCGATGACCTCGGCCTCATCGTCGCGACCGGCTCGCCCAGGCAACTCGACTCGTTCGAGTCGCTTGTGAACAAGATCCTCTTGGAGTTTTCCAAGGCCGAGTTCACGCGGATCGAGGTGCGCCAGTTGTCGGCGCCGGTCGCGCTGCAGCGGGTCCTCGCGCTCGTGGGGCAGGCCTCGCCCACGCGGAGTGCCTCCGTCCCTTCCCCCGACGTGCAGCCTCCACAGCCCAATGCCGCCCCAACCGCGCGCCCCAGCGCTCTGGACAACCTGGTCGATCGCCTCACCGTCGATCCGCAGGGGAACGCGCTCATCTTCCGCGGCGTGCAGTCGGAGATCGACTTCGTCCAGGGCGTCGTTGCCGTCATCGACCGCACGAGCGAACTCGAGCCCAAGCGCTACGAGGTCGGCTCGGCCGCCAAGCAGATCGCCGACATCGCGCGAGAACGCGGCATGGGCGAGGTCGTCTCCATCGAGAAGCAGGCCGGCGGCAACAACCTCGGGAACTACTACGACTACAACCAGCAGTACTTCTCCGCCCAGGCCCGACAGCAACGCCTCAGCCAGCCCCTCATCGGCGGGCCCGTCATGGTCATCGACGAGAGCAGCGGCTCGATGCTGTACTACGGCACGGGCGAGCAGCACACCCAGATGGACAAACTCATCGCCGAACTCGACATCAAGGGCGATTTCATCGTCATCCGGAACTACAAACTCAAGCACTCCGACGCCGAGGAGGCCGCGACACTGATCCAGACCCTGCTCGGGCAGGCGACCGGCGCACGCAACTCGCTCCTCCCCGGCGGCGGGGGAACAAACGTCACCCAACCCGTCGTCCAGCGCTACAACCCCGATGGCTCGCCCGCGGGCGAACTCGCGCTCACGGGCGAGAACGCCTTCGTCACCGCGGACAAGGCCAACAACCAGATCCTCGTCCGCGCCCCCGCCAAGCAGCAGGACGACTTCGAGAAACTCATCCAGAAGATCGACCTCCGCCGCCCCCAGGTCTACATCGAGGCGAAGATCGTCAGCGTCAACTGGACCGACGACATGCGCCTGGCCTTCGAGAGCCAACTCATCAACGCCAGCGGTTCCGGCGGCGCGCTCAACACCAACTTCGGGCTGAGTACATTCCCCAACACCTTCACCGACCCCAAGGCCGTCGCCACGGGACTCCCGGCCCTCACCGCCGCCGTCATCCGCAGCGACCAGGTGCCGATTATCATCACGGCGCTCCAGCGCAAGGTGGACACGCGAATCCTCTCCACGCCCCAACTCCTCGTGGACGACAACGAGGAGGCCAAGATCGCCTCGGTCGATGAGCAGCCCACCACCACGACGACGCAGACCTCGGGCAACCCGACGACAACGTCCTTCGGCGGCTACGAACAGGCCGGCACCGACCTCACCGTCACGCCCCACATCTCCGAGGGCGGCTACATGCGTCTCGAGTACAACGCGAAACTCTCGAGTTTCACCGGACCCGCCGCCGCCAACACGCCCCCACCACGCCAGACCAACGAGCTCAACGCTGTCGTGACCGTTCCCTCGGACATGACGGTCGTCGTCGGCGGGCTCACCTTCTCCAACAAGGGCAAGACCAAGATCTCCGTCCCGCTCCTGGGCGAGTTCCCCCTCATCGGGCACCTCTTCAGCGACGACAACACCAACGACCGCAAGACAACGCTCTACGTCTTCCTCACACCGAAAATCATGCGCGATGAACACTTCCGGGACCTGCGTCTGCTCACCGACGGACCAATGGCCACGTCACAACTCCAGGCCGACGTTCCGCCGCTGACGCCCAGCACCATCAACCTGAATCAGACAACGCCGTAACTCGGCCCCAGACGCTCACGCATGCCGCTCCTTCCAGCCTCCATCACGGGTAAGCCCAGCCCCAAGCCGGGGAACGGCACGCTCGCGCCCGTCGGCGCCACCGGCGACTGGGCGCGCATCGCCCAACTCCTTGGACCCATCCGCCTCGCCCCCGAGCAACTCGCGCAGTTCCCCAGGCTCGAAGGCTCGGACGAGGAGCCCTGGGAGGTGCTGATGGGCTTGCTCGCGCTCGACGAGCACCAGGCGCTCGACCTCCTCTCCAAGCGCACGGGCGTGCCCTTCGTCGCCGAGCCTCGACTCCAGGACTCGGCCTCGAGGTTCTATGAGGTCGTCCCCCTCGACGTCGCGCGCCAGTTCCACGTCGCCGCCATCGACACGGTCGGGCACGCCTTCACGCTCGCCACGGCCCAGCCCATGCTCCCCGCCGTCTTCACGATGCTCGAGGAGATGCTCGACGCGCCCATCCGCCTGGTCTTTTCCCCCCGCGGCGGCGTGGCGAACCTCATCAACCGCGGCTACGAACGCCGCCAGGACCTCGTCACCGAGATCATCGAGGAGATGCCCCTCGACGAGCGTGCCATCGCCTCCGTCGCCGGGCTCGCGGGACAGGCGACCGACCTCCTCCAACTGGCGCGCCAGACGCCCGTCATCCGCCTCGTCAACATGATCCTCTTCGAGGCCCTCCGCCGGCGCGCCAGTGACGTCCACGTCCACCCCGGCGAGACCAAACTCATCATCCGCTTCCGCATCGATGGCATGCTGGTCGACGCCTTCAGCCCGCCCCTCTCCCTTGCCCCCGCGATCTCCAGCCGCATGAAGGTCATGACCGAGCTGGACATCGCCAACCGCTACACGCCCCAGGATGGGCACACGACCGTCCGCATCGGTAGCCGCAAGGTCGACATCCGCTTCTCCTGCATCCCCACCGTCTACGGCGAGCGCCTCGTGCTCCGCCTGCTCGACCAGTCGTCCACGCAACTCGATCTCAACGAGATCGGCATGACGCGCGACATGCAGAAGAGCCTCGTCGATCTCGTCGAGCGCCCCACCGGCATCATCCTCGTCACGGGCCCGACCGGCAGCGGGAAGACCACGACGCTCTATGCCGCCCTCCAGCGCATCGATCGTGCCAGCCGCAACGTCATGACCATCGAGGACCCCGTCGAGTACCACCTCGACGGGATCAGCCAGATGCAAGTCAACGTGAAGCGTGGCGTCACCTTCGCCACAGGGCTGCGCGCTCTGCTCCGCCAGGATCCCGACGTCATCCTCGTCGGCGAGATCCGCGACAACGAGACCGCCCAACTCGCGATCCAGGCCTCGCTCACGGGGCACCTCGTCCTCGCCACGCTCCACACCAACGACGCGCCCAGTGCCGTCCCGCGTCTCATCGACATCGGGGTCGAGCCCTACCTCGTCACCTCGTCGCTCCTGGCCGTTCTCGCCCAGCGGCTGCTCCGGCGCACCTGCCAGGCGTGCAAGGGCTCGGGCGTTGGCCCCGCCGGCGACCCCTGCGAGACGTGCTTCGGGTCGAAGTACAAGGGGCGCCTTGCCGTCTATGAGATCATGACCATGACCGACGAGATCCGTCGCCTGACCGGCCAACAGGCCGACGCGATCGCTCTCGCCGACGCCGCCCGTGCCCAGGGCTTCCAGTCGATGCGCGAGGACGCTCTTCGCAAGGTCGCGATGGGACTCACCGACGAGGCCGAGGTCTATCGCGTGCTGCACTGAGCACAGCCCGTCAGGACTCGACCGATTCGGAATCGCACCCGGCCGCGTAGAATCAAACGAAGCGGGGGATATTGCGCCGGTCGACGCCCTTTTGCACGCCGACGATCGTCTCCCGCATGGATTCCATTGTCCCCATCCCCGGAGGACCGCCATGCGACCCGACATCCGGTACAACAACATCATCGATTCCGACGAGGCCCGCCTCGCCCAGGCCGCCGCCGATCATGCACCGAACCTCCCCGCGAACCAGATCAACGCCGACCAGTTCTACATCACCCAGCAGTACTGGAAGTACACACGCGAGAACCACGATGTCTGGCGTGAGCTCTTCGATCGGCGCTGGACCGTGCTCGAGCAGCAGGTCAGCCAGATCTTCATCGAGGGCATGAAGATCCTCAAACTCTCGCGCGACCGCCTGCCCCTCCTCGACGACTGGGTCGCCGACCGAGACCTCGAACTCGCCGGCGGCACCAAGGTCGCCAAGGGAACGAAACTCGAGGGGATCAACACCTTCCTCCAGCGCGCCAGCAACTGGGCGAGTTACGGCGTCCCCGGCTACCTCCCCGCCAAGTCCTTCTTCGCCTGCCTCGCGCAACGCGAGTTCCCCACCACCGTTCTCATCCGCCCGCGCGAGGTGATGGATTACCTCCCCGAGCCCGACATCTTCCACGATGTGTTCGGGCACGTTCCGCTCCACACGCTCAAGGTCTTCGCCGACTTCCTTCAGACCTATGGAAAGGCCGCGCTACTCTGTGAGGACGAGGAGCACATCAAGCGCCTCGGCCGGCTCTTCTGGTTCACCGTCGAGTTCGGGCTCATCAGAGAGAATGGCCAGATCAAGGTCTATGGCAGCGGGCTTGTCAGCAGCCATGGCGAGGCCGCCTACTCGCTGACAGGCGATTGGGAAAAACGCGGCCATGAGGCCCCCGATTGCACGCCGCGCGACGTCCCGGTCTACCGCCCCTTCGACCTCGACAAGGTCTGCAACACCGACTTCGAGATCGACCACTACCAGCCGATCTACTACGTCCTGGAGAGTTTCGAGCAACTCCGCGACGCGATGAACGACTACGCCGAGGAGGTCATCGGCGAGGCGGCGATGGAGAGCGCAACGGTGCGGTGAACGGGTGTCCAGCCTCACCGACGCGGAATCTTCACGCCAGACGCATCTCCGGCGGGCTTGCCGGCAGCAGCCGCGCATCTTCCAGATACCGCTCCAGGCTCTGGCGCAGCTCCACCATCGTGTCCCCCGCGAACTTCTCCAGGAGCGCCCGCGCCACCTCGAATGCCACCACGTTCTCCAGCACCACGCTCGCCGCGGGGACGGCACAGACGTCGCTCCGCTCGTGCACGCTCCGCGCCGCTTCCTTCGAGTTGAGATCGACGCTTTGCATCCCTTTGAGTAACGTCGAGATCGGCTTCATCGCCGCCCGCACGACGATCGCCTGACCATTCGTCATGCCCCCCTCGAGTCCGCCGGCGTTGTTGGTGGGCCTGGTGAACCCGAGCGTGCGATCGCCACGACTCGTCGGATCGAAATGGATCTCGTCGTGGACGCGGCTTCCCGCGCGGCGCGCCGCCTCGAAACCCAGCCCGATCTCCACGCCCTTGATCGCCTGGATCCCCATCGCCGCCGCCGCGAGTCGCGAGTCGAGTTTGTCACGCCAATCCATGCACGAGCCAAGCCCCGGCGGACACCCAAAGACGTGCGCCTCGACCACGCCCCCTAGCGTGTCCTGATTCTCCTTCGCCTCGCGGATCACGGCGCGCATCTTCTCCGCAATCGTCTCATCCGGGCACGCCACATCGCTCGCGTCCCGGCGCGCGCGAAGGTCCCTCGCGTTCGAGGCGTCCACGCGAACCCCCGTCTCCACGCCGCCGATCGCGCGGACGAATCCGATCACCTCGATGCCCACCTCGCGAAGCAGCACGTGCGCCAGCGCCCCGGCCATCGTCCGCGACGCCGTCTCCCGCGCACTCGCCCTTTCCACCACTCCCCGCGCGTCCGTCGTCAGATACTTGATCGCCCCCGCGAGGTCCGCGTGTCCGGGTCGCGGCTGGAACATCGGCGGCGTCTTCTCCGCGTCATCGATCCGCGAATCCTTGTTCCGCACCAACATCACCACCGGCGACCCGATTGTGGCCCCATCGCGCAACCCCGAGAGGAACTCGACGCGGTCGTCCTCGATCCGTTGACGCGCCCCGCGCCCATAGCCGCGCTGCCGCCGGGCGAGTTCGACATCGATCGCCGCCGCCTCGACGTGCAATCCCGCGGGCATCCCCGAGACCACCGTCACGCACGCCGCCCCGTGCGATTCGCCCGCCGTGATGTGCTCCAGTCGCGCCATCCGAGGCCCCTGCTTCTCGCTCCTAATTCCCGCTATCGTCACTCTTGGGTTCCGCCGGCGGATCCTTAACGCCGACGAGTTCGATCGTGAAGACCAGCGTGGCGTTCCGTGGGATCACGTCGCCCGCGCCCTCCGCGCCATACGCCATCTGAGGCGGGATCATGAGCCGACGAATCCCGCCGATCCTCATCCCCGTCACGCCGACCTGCCACCCCGGGATCAGCCGATTGAGCGGGAACTCCGCGGGCTCGCCGCCGCGCGTCGAGTCGAAGACCTTGCCGTCTTCCGCGAGCGTGCCGTGGTAGTGCACCGTGACGATGCTCTTGCGCTTCGCCTCGTCGCCCGTTCCAATCTTGAGATCCTCGATCGTCATCGCTAACCCCTTGAAGTTCATCGGCTCCATCATCGTGCCGTCGGGCGCTTCATAGAGCAGCGTCTTCCGGCTCGATGAGCACCCCGCGAACGTCACCACGCACACCCCGAGCATGATCCCCCAGACGAACATCGCGTGTCGATTCATCGACTCACTCCTCGTTTCATGCTCTGCAGGACTGGTTCACTACAGTCCCGCGTGACCATAGCCCGCGAAGGCACGCCATCACGCCGTCCCACGCTCCTCGTCACCCTCGGCGACCCCGGCGGAATCGGGCCCGAGGTCGTCGTCAAGGCCCTCGCCGCCGCGATTCCCGCGCTCGACGCGACCATCGAGATCATCGGCGTCGACACCCCGCTCGCCGATGCCGCCTCACGGGCCGGAATCAAGCCGTTCTGGCACTCGTCCACGACAACCCAACACACCGAACAACCACAACGCGTCACGCTGTCCACACCCAACACCGATCTCCCCGCGACCTTTGAGACACGCCCAGACGCGATCAACGGCCTGGCCTCCATCCTCTGGGTCCGCCACGCCATCGCCCGCGCCAAAGAGCTCCACGCCTCAGGCCAACCCGTCGCCGTCGTGACCGGGCCAATCTCCAAAGAAGCCTGGGCCCTCGCCGGGTTCGCCCAGTTCCCCGGACACACCGAACTCTTCGCGCACGACACCGCTGCCGCTCGCCACGCGATGATGTTCGAGAGTCCGCGCCTGCGCGTCGTCCTCGCCACGGCCCACGTCCCCCTCGCCGACATCCCCAACGTCCTCACCACCCGGCGGATCCTCGACGCCATCGAACTTGGGGCCAACGCCTGCGTGCGACTGGGCATTGAGCGCCCCCGCCTCGCCGTGCTCGGGCTCAACCCTCACGCCGGCGAGCACGGCCTCCTCGGCGGCGACGAGAAACGCGTCATCATCCCCGCGATCGAGCACGCCAGATCGCAGGGCCTCGATGTGCAAGGCCCCTTCCCCGCCGACACCATCTATCGCGACTGCCTCGTCGGCTCATCAGCGCAACGCTTCGACCTCGCCGTCGCCATGTACCACGATCAGGGCCTCATCCCCCTCAAACTCCTCGCCTTCGAGAGTGCCGTCAACTGCACCCTGGGCCTCCCCTTCCCGCGCACCAGCCCGGACCACGGTACGGCCTTCGCGATCACCGGCCAGAACCACGCCGACCCCTCCAGCATGCTCGCCGCCCTCAGCCTCGCGGCCCGGCTGGCGTAGCACGATTACTCCGAATTCGGCTCGAGGCGGCGCACTACCCTCCCGCCATGAAGACACTCGCGCCACGCCGCCTCGCCCTCGCCCTACTCCCCCTCGCCGCCCTCGCCCCCAGCGCTTTCGCCTGGGACGCCTACGGGCATCGCCTCGTCACCCAGGCCGCCATGGCCGAGTTCGACAAGGCCGTCCATCCACCGGCATGGCTCGGCGCCGACAACGTCGCCTTCCAGATCGCCGACCAGGCGACCGTCCCCGACCGCTGGCGGAGCATCAAGGTTCCCCAACTCGTCCACGTCAACTCCCCCGACCACTTCATCAACATCGAACCACTGGAGAAATACGGGCTCACGCTCAAGACCCTCCCGCCTCTCCGATACGACTACGTCCGCCAGGTCTACACCTTTCGCTTGAGCCCCGGCTTCGAGGACCCCGACAAGAACCCGGCCTACGCCGATCCCGCCAAGTCGCGCGAGATCCCCGGCTTTCTCCCCTACGCCATCGTCGAGTCCCACGCCAAGGCCATCGCCGCCCTCCGCGTCGTCCGCATCCTCGAGGAACTCAACGATCCCTCGCGTAAGGAACAACTCGAGATGGCCCGCGCCCAGGCCCTCTCCGCCATGGGAATCCTCAGCCACTACGTCGGCGACGCCGCCCAGCCCCTCCACACCACCATGAACTACAACGGCTGGGTCCAGGAGAACCCCAACGGCTACACCACCAGCCGCCAGTTCCACTCGTTCATCGATGGGGGCGTCCTCAAACTCCACTCCATCACCGCGAGCGACGTCCTCGCCCAGACTCCCGCGCCCTACACCATCAACGTGAACAACCCCTGGAACGACGCCATCCAGCACATCGAGCGGAGTTTCGAGTCCGTCGAGCCGCTCTACGCGTTGGAGAAGTCGGGCGACCTCGGCAAGGCGCCTGGCAAGGAGTTCATCGCCAAGCGCCTGGGCGACGGCGCCGCCATGCTCGCCGCGCTGTACATCGCCGAGTACAACGCCGCCAAACCCACTCCCAAGGACCTCGAAGAGTTCAAACGGTTCGACAACTTTGACTTGACGCTGCGTCTCCAGCCGCCGACCGCCGCGATCGAAGCGCCGATGTCCAAAGACGACGCTCCGGTCGCGCCGTCTTCCACCGACATCCCCGCCGCGACGCCCCCGGCATCTCCCACGGGGACGTGAGCCTCGTCCAACGAGCGGCCCTCAATACGCCTTGAAAACCTCGGCCGTCGGGTAGAACCGTCGCATCATCTCGCGCCAGTCCACGCCCTGCTCCGCGAACCCCTTCGCGCAGTGCTGGCACATCCCCACGCCGTGCCCGCTCCCACGCCCGTGCAGTCGGACGACGTCCGCCCAGATCTCGACGTCCATGTCGCCGCTGAGCACCTGGTTCTCGATCGCAATCGGCGCAAGCCCCGTCGCGGTGTAGTTCATCGCCGCACGCAGCTCCTCCGCCGCCAGCACGACCTCCCCACCGTTCGAGTCCGTCACGCGGTACTCGATGGGCCGTCCCGCGCTGTTGCGTCGTGACACCTCAATCGCCCGAACGCGAGAGATCACCGGCGCGTCGGCCTTCCGCCGCAGCACCCAACTCCGAAGCCGAACACTCAGGTCCTGCGCGTCGCGCGTCGCCTCCCACCGATACGACTTCGACCCCTGGCACGCGCTCTCCCGCGGCGAACCCTGCAACGGCTCGGCACTGTTGAAGTCATACCCCGGCGTCGTGCCCCACACGTCCCGCGCCGACGCCGCCCGACCACCGCACGTGCTGCTGTAGTACGCCCGGATCAGCCCACCGCGCCACGAGAGCACCATCCCGCGCGTCGCCGCCACCGCCTCGATCACCGCGGAACTCTTGGGGATCGACCCGAACGACTGGTCCGACTCGGTCCCCTCGACGTCGTACCACCCCGTCGTCACGCTCGACCCGCGCCGGGCGCGATCGCGCTCGAACATCGCGTACGTCCGTGCCGCCACCGACTGCGCCTCGAGCGCCTGACGGGGCCACGTCGGCGACATCTCCTTCGACACCACCCCCGAGACATACGACTCCAGGGGCATCATCAGCGCCACGTCCAGCATCCCCAGAGCCGAGTCCTCGCGAGGCCGAACGATCGCGAACCCAGGGACCAGCACCCCGTCCACCGTGATCCCCGACAACGCCCGCGACGACGAGACACCCCCCACCATCACGACCGTGGATTGAGGCTCGTCCGCCGCGAGCACCTCCACCGCCATCTTCTCGCCGAACGTCTGCGTTTGCCCCGTCCGATCCGTCACGCGGATCGCCCCGACCCGCACCTCGAGCGTCACCGGCGCCTGCATCGCCAGCGTGCGATACCCGCCACCGGCACGCACGTACACACGTCCGCCCCGATCGCCCGGCACGCCGATCGACACGCTCTTCACCCCCGCGCGCGTCCGCACACGGATCTCGGGCTCTTCCCCAATCTCGACCTTGGGTCCCACGGCCGACGCCGTCGGCGAGACGATCGACTCGATCGCCCTCGACACCCGCGTCCCCTCGCACGAACCGAGCCCCACACCCATCACCACGACCGCCCCACCCGCGGCCACCCTCCACACCCACTCGCCCAAGCACATCCGGCGGTTCATCTATGATCACCTCACATGCGACACGACCCCCGCACCGCGTTCCGCACCCACGGCCACGTTCGGACAACCACATCCGCCGCTCGCGCCGCCGCGACCATCCTCGCGGCCGGGGCATCCGCCATGGGCTTGATCGGCTGCCGCGCCACAATCCCTCCACCGCCCATCTCCAACGCACCATATCCAGGCCCGGCACTCTCGGTCATAACCATGTCCCAAGCCGACGCCCACGTCCCCGGCCTCGGTGGGCTGGCCACGTATCGCATCCAGATGGACGCCCCATCCCCAGGCTACACCCTCGAACTCGACCGCGTCGACGACGGGTTCAATGAACGCTCCGTCTACGTCACCTGCCATCGCCCATACCAAGACTTCCCGCAGGCATCCACGCCGGTCACACAGATCCTCGCGACCAGCGCCACCACAGACTTGGGACTCATCGTCTACGCGCGCCTCGCCGACGCGCTCGAAGTGCCCGACGCCGACGCCAAGTACTCCCTCGCGGCACGAGTACCAAAATCGACGTCCACGAGTCCTCCAACTCGATGAGCGATTCACCACAGACGCACCGATAGGGATCCAAACAAACATCCACACCCGGCTATAGTCCAACCATGGATCCCGCCGACCGGGAACTCCTCCGCCTGACCATGGTCCCCGATCTGGGGCCCAGGCGCATCTCGGCCCTCCTCAACACGTTTGGCTCTGCCGACGCCATCGCGAGCGCGTCCGCCGCTGAACTCGAACGCGTCAAGGGCATCGGCCCCGTCATCGCGCGCAAGGCCGCACACTTCTTCGTCCAGGGAGACAAGCCCCTCGACGACGAGATCGCCCTCGCCACGCGCCTGGGAATCCGCATCGTCACCCGCTCGAACCCGGCGTATCCATCGCTCCTGACCGAACTTCCAGACGCCCCGCCGCTGCTCTTCGTGCGAGGCGACCTCGTCCCCGAACGCGATCGATTCGCCGTCGCCATCGTCGGTTCACGCGAATGCACGGCATACGGGCTCGAACAAGCAGAACGATTCGCCTCGGTCCTCGCCGGTGCCGGGATCACCATCATCTCCGGCGGGGCCCGGGGCATCGACACCGCCGCTCATCGCGGCGCGATGCGCGCGCAGGGTCGAACCATCGCCGTGCTGGGGTGTGGCCTCGCCCGCTGCTATCCGCCGGAGAACGCCCAACTCTTTGAGCAGATCGCCGCACGCGGGGCGGTGGTATCCGAACTTCCACTGAACACATCGCCCGAATCGTCGAACTTCCCCGCGCGCAACCGCATTATCTCGGGGATGTCGATCGGTGTTCTGGTCATCGAGGCGGGGCAGAAGTCTGGCGCGCTCATCACCGCACGCCAAGCCGTCGAGGACCACGGACGTGAGGTCATGGCGGTTCCGGGGCGCGTGGATTCCGCCTCGAGCAAGGGAACCAACGACCTGATCAAGTCGGGAGGCGCGCACCTGGTCACCGAGCCGGGTGATGTCATCGCGATCCTCGAGTCTCAGGCACGCCATGTCTTCCAGGACACGCACGCCGATCGGTATTCACTCTTCTCGGAATCGACAATGAGCGAGTCGCAAATCACCCGTCCAGCAGATGATGCGGCTCACGAATCGAACGCAACTGGGCCCAAGGAAGGCTCGATCGAAGCGCGGATACTCGAAGTGCTCGACGAGCCCAGGACCCTCGATGAGCTTGCCGTTCGCCTGGCCATCGAGCCCTCGGGCCTGCGGAGTGGGCTAACGATCCTCGAAATTCAGGGCCGCGTCCGACGATCCGGCCCCCGATTCGAGCGGTCTCGTCCGCCGGCGACCGCCCTCCAGAGGCCGTGAATGCGGTTTTGACCCAGTAAAAACCCCAGAACCGAACATGAACCGCCCAAATTGGCTTGACAACTCTTGCCGTCTGGATTGTGATATGCTAGTCTAATCCGAACAGACCCGATGACTACTGCACGGGTCCCAAACAAGTCGCCTCATGTTGCCACTCACCCGGCATGCACAACGGGGCGACATCGACTAGGGCCGATCGCTGGAAGCGATCACGAGTAGAAGTGCGAAGCGAGATCCGGAGGCGATCGTCGACGCGGAGCAATGGAGCGCACGGGACGAAACCCGAACCACGAGGACGATCATCCTCGACCGTGCGCGGAATGCCGTGAGGACGAAGATGAAGGTTTCTGGAACATCCATCTCGACATCGTGCGTGGTGTGTCTGGGCCCCGGCGGCGACTACCGACAGGAACTCCGCCCGGTCTTCGGCGCGGCGGTCGATCTCCTTGACGAGGGCGCGACGGCCGGAATGAACTCCACGAATAGGATCTTCGGACTGGCAAGGCGATGGTCGCAAGCCGTGATCTCGGCGGCGGCGGCATGCCTCTCGCCTCGTGACTGGGCCGAGGCCACCGGACCGGGCGTTGAGATCGAGGTCGGCGTCTGGGCTGATGACTCTGTCGCCGATTCGGGAATGGGCTGCGTCGGGGCTGGGGTCGAGGACCGTGAACTCGCGGGCGAGGCTCGGTCACAATGGCTCAAAGAGGCCCTGGGTGTGATGGCGACGGTTGATTCGTGGCTGGAGCGACAGGCCGAGTCTCTAGGCGACCTGGTCCGATCGGTGTCAGTCGCCACACCGATCCGGGTTCCCGCACTAGCGCCATCGTTCGCCCTGCTCGAGGGCGATAGGGAAGGGTCCGCATCGTCCCCGGGACGAGCGGGCGGCCTGTGCACCATGTTCAGTGACGCTCCGGCCTTCGCCGGGGCGAGGGATGGCGTGGGTAGGAATGACGCAAACCGGGATCACCCGCCGAGCGCGAGGATCCCCTCTTGGAAGGAAGCACGCGATGAACTTGACCCCCAAGCAACTTCGAATCCTGCAACTGATTCGCGACTGGCGCGTTCGGCGGGGCTATTCGCCGACGATGCAGGAACTCGCGGACGAGATCGGAGTGAGCAAGGTCACCGTCTTCGAGCACGTCGAGGCGCTCATCAAAAAGAACGCGCTCATCCGCGAGCCCAACAAGGCACGCTCTTTATCGATCGCTGACGGCATCGCCGTCCCTGATGAGGCTCGCCCCTTGCGCTTCCCGCTGGTCGGACGGATCGCGGCCGGCAACCCCATCGAGCGCGTCGCCAACGAGGAAGAGATCGATCTCGCCGAGGTGATCTGTGCCGCCCCGGGCCGACAGGAGTCCACCTTCGCTCTGAAGGTCGAGGGCGACTCGATGCGTGACGAGGGCATCCTCGATGGCGATTACGTCCTCATCGAGCGCACCCAGGTCGCGCAGAACGGCGACAAGGTCGTTGCCCTCCTCCCCGACGGCTCCACCACCCTCAAGACCTTCTACAAGGAGGACGACCACATCCGCCTCCAGCCCGCCAACCCCTCGTTTGATCCCATCCGCGTGAAGTTCTGCCAGGTGCAGGGGATCGTCAAGGGCGTTGTACGCCGCTACGGCCGTTGATTCGCGGCGCGCTTCGGCACGGCGTGGTTCTCCGGCTGCACAACTTGTCTACATCAACAGACCCCCTCAGGTTTGGCCCGAGGGGGTCTACGTGTGGGTGACCAACTCGGGATGGAGTCCATCACGAGCGGCTGCGGGTGATACCGGGTACATCGCCCAACGTTTCAACTCGCCGTTTTTTTTTAGAATCGGTTACTTCGGTGTCGGGGCCTTGGTCCCGGTTCCGTTTCCGGCGGGTGCTTTGGTCGGCTTGGGGCTGGACGCGGTACCCGGTTTGGCCGCGGGCGCTGTGGACCCACCCGGTCCCGCTCCGCCGCCCGAGGGGGCCGCGCCACCGCCGGTGGTTCCGGCGACCGGTGGCGTGTTGATGACCTCGGCGATCTTGGAAATCTCGGCGGTGGTGCTCAGGCTGACGTACCGCCGGCCCTTGTTCTCGCGGACGACCACGCCGCCCGAGGGCCAATAGGGATATCCGTTGAGGGCCCGGTGCATGTAGTCCGGGGCATTGACGATGAAGTTCCCTTGGAAGTAGGTGATCGAGCCGCCCGACCCGCCATTCTCTTGCCACTGGTCGGACTCGATGAGCGAGACGATGAGGCGCTTGAGGTCGTCGGCCTTCTCCTCGGGGGTCTTGACGTCCTCTCGCTGCCCGCGGTTCCCGCCTGTGTCGCGGAAGGGAGAGCGTGCCTGCGACGCCCCGCGTCCGCCCGTGCCCTGGAGGACGGTGTTCAGGTCGAAGTCGGGGGCGTCGGTGTAGTTGGGGATCTCGGTAAGGAGGTCGATGATGGAGTAGGTCTCGACGCGCTTGTAGACGTTGAGGCGCTCGCGTGGGCCGAACTGCAGCGAGCCGGTGTTGCTCATCTGCCACGCGCTCATTCCGGTGTACTCGCTCCCGGCCCGCTCGAGGATCTTGTCGAGGACCGTGAGGGCGGGGAGAGACGTGGTCTTGAGCGTGATCGTCGCGTCCTTGTCCAGGCCGACGGCATGGGTGTCGTCGATCCACAACGGCTCGAAGTCCGCCCCTGTCACCGTCTGCAGATACTGGACGATGTCCTCGAGGCGCTGGTCGGTGAAGTCCACGGCGATGGGCTTCATCATGCGGAGGAGGGTGTCACGCTGGGGGATGCCCGTCGTGCGCACCGTGGAGCCGCCGGAGACCGTGGCGCCCTTCGTGCTGGGGGCCGTTCCCTGGGCCAGGGCGACGCCCGAGAGACCCAACGCCAGCCCGGCGGAGAGGATGAGGTGAGCGGCGGATCGGGAGATCGTCTTGCCCGTGAACTTCATGCCCTGGCTCCTTTTTCGTCCATGCCTGGCGCTGGATCCGGCGTCGTCCCGCCTGCGAGGCGAACACACGTCTCGGCGTTGGGTACAACCTCACGCGTGGCACACCCGAGGCGACCCACGCGGTCATCGGCACACGCCGTGCCGACAGAGTTGTATAGACGTATCGACCCTTGGGAAGTTCCTGCCGAACTCGAAAGGAGTCTGCTGAGAGGCCAAGTTGTGAATGAGTCGGCCTGGGGCTCGATGCGATGTTCTCGGGCGAAGACCCGATCAAAGCACGAAAAAGCCACCTCAGGGATTTGAACCCTGGACCTATGCTTTACGAAAGCATCGCTCTACCGCTGAGCTAAGGTGGCATCACCCCTGGCAAATCACGGGTGGGGTGAAGTATCGGGGGTCGGCGAGCAGGAGTCCAGTTCCATGAACCAAATGCGTTGCACCAGCGTTTCCTTCGCCATGGCCACATTGGGAATGGCTGCGGCGGTCGGATTTCTTGGGGGCTGCCGAACGGTCCCGACCGACTCGACCTTGGGTCGCTACACCCCGGCGGTGGATGCGGCCTGCCGGGTGCAGTTCTCCGGCGAGCGGGCGGACGTCCTCGAACAAATTGCCGCGAAACCCGACCTCGAGGAGTGCGACCAACTCCGCATCGTCCATTGCCTGAGTTCCAACAGCGGCTTCTCGGAGGACCACACGCGCGTCCTCGCGACGCTCGTGCGCAACCCGGCCACGACGGTTCGCACGCGGCAGGTCATCGGGGCCCACCTCGATCAGATCGTCGCCTACTCCGAGCAGCGGGCCGAGATCGCCCGGTTGTTGTCGGACAATCCGCCCGCCCCGCTCCCCGAAGAGCCGGCCCCGCAGCCTTGACCTCGAACATGCCCAGTCAGGACTGATCGGCGTTGGCGGGCTTGCTCCACCCTGGCCTTCCCGGAATTCCGGGGGTTGGTTTGGGCTTGGGGGCGGGGCCAAAGTCGAGCGAGATCGGTGTGCCCTGCTCGTCGGCGACGGTCAGCCTTGAGCCCGCGGCCTTGCACAGCGCCAACTGCCTCATGCCGATGCGCACATGGATCACCACGCGGTCGTCGTGATACTCGCGATCACGGACGACGCCCTGGGCCTCGATCCTCTGGATGAACTTCGCGTCGCGCGTGGGGAGCGTGACGACGACGTCGCGGATCTCGCCCCGGGCCAAACCCCGGATGCGGTCGGCGAGTTCGGCCTGACCGAGCGGGCTCGTGGCGCCGGGCGACGCGGGGAGCGCGCAGAGCGGGATCGCGTCTGGGTGCTTGCGCAGCCACACGAGCAGGTCCGCGTTGTCCTTGAGGCGATCGGCCTTGTTGAGCAGGAGGATGCGACGCGGGCGCTCCCAGCGACGGTCGTGCTCGTCGGGAGAGTCGGCGAGTTCCTCCTCGAGTTCTTCGAAGAGTTCGTCGAGCGTCGTGGTCACGGTTCTGAGGTGCATCTCCACCGCGGGGTCCGAGACATCGAGCACGATGAGCAGGACGTCGGCGTGCGTCGCCTCCTCGAGCGTCGCCTTGAAGGACGCGATGAGATTGTGGGGCAGATCCCGCACGAACCCGACGGTGTCCGAGAGCATCACGCGCACCGAGTCGCCCAGGTCCCACTGGCGTGTGCGTGTCATGAGCGTCGCGAAGAGGCGGTCGTCGGCGTAGGCCCCTCCCGAGGTCAGCGTGTTGAAGAGCGTGCTCTTGCCGGCGTTGGTGTAGCCGACGAGACCGATGGTGAAGTGCTCGGCGTTTCGCGTGGCGACCTCGCGGCGTTTGCGCGCCTGGATGTCGTGGAGCTGGCGCTCGAGCGCGAGGCGCCGCTTCTGGACGAGGCGCCGGTCGATTTCCAGCTGCTGCTCGCCGGGCCCGCGCGTGCCGATACCCGCGACCCCGCCACCCCCCACGATCCGCTCGAGGTGGTCCCACATGGCGCGGAGGCGCGGATAGGTGTACTCGAGTTGCGCGAGCTCGACCTGGAGCTTCGCCTCGTGCGTGGTGGCGCGACCGGCGAAGATGTCGAGGATCAGTTCCGATCGGTCCACGACCTTCCGCCCGATCGCCTGCTCGATCGACGAGATCTGCTTGGGGGAGAGGTCGTGGTCGAAGATCACGGTCGCGGCGTCCAGCGTCTCGCAGAGCGCCTTGAGTTCCTCGATCTTCCCCGTGCCCATGTACGTCCCCGTCACGGGGCGTTGCAGGTTCTGCGAGAGTTCACCAACGACCACCGCGCCCGCCTGCTCGGCAAGGGCACGCAACTCGCCGAACGGGTTGGCGGCGTCGAGGTGGTCCTCGGGCAGGCGGACGGCGGCCAGCACCGCGCGCTCGCTCTGCACTTCCAGTGATGAGCGTTCTTTCTTTGACATAGGGATCAGGAGGGGCGGATACGGCGGAAACAGGGCGGATCACACGCGTGCAACTGGGGGAGCGGAACGGACGGACACGTCGGATCGAACGGAATGGGATGATATGGAGCCGCGCTAGAATGACGCCGATGCTCCGGTAGGGAGCGTCGCCAAAGTGGGGTGCGGCACGTGTGGGGTGTGCGGAGGAGTCGAAGCATGATCCGTCGTTCTCGCCTGTGGTTCGATCTGTCGCTCCTGGTGATCCTCGGAGCGGCCGTCTTCGGCTCGACGCTCGCGCTCGCCCGTCGTACGGATTACACCTTTGTCGATGCGGTCGTGGACATCAAGCATCTCGTGGAGCAGAAGTTCGTCCGCGAGGTGGACGAGACCAAACTCCAGGAGGGCGCGATCAAGGGGATGCTCGAGGCGCTCAACGATCCGTACTCGGAGTATGTCCCCCCCGCCGACGCGATGGACTTCAACAAGAGCCTCACCGGCGAGTACGTCGGCATCGGGGCCCAGGTCTTCATCCAGGACGACTACCTCACGATCCAGACGCCCCTCGAGGACTCGCCCGCGTTTCGTGAGGGGCTGATGCCCGAGGACCGCGTCCTGGAGATCGATGGCAAGAGCACGCACAAACTCACCGTCCAGAAGTGCGTCGAACTACTCGTGGGAGAGCCCGGAACGCCGGTGAAGCTCACGATCGATCGCCATGGCGAGAAACTCGAGGTCACGATCGTCCGCGAGCGCATCAAGACACGCTCGGTCAAGGGATTCCACCGCCAGGACCAAGACGGCAACAAGTGGATGTACACCATCGATCCGGACCACGGCATCGCGTACATTCGCCTGACGCAGTTCACGCCCGGCTGCGCCCGCGAGCTCGCCGAGGCGCTCCTCTCCATCGACGCCGATAAGGGCAAGGTCAAGGGACTCGTGCTCGATTTGCGATTCAACCCCGGCGGCGTGCTGGGCGAGGCGATCGCGATCGCCGACTTGTTCCTGAAGGACGGCACGATCGTCTCGACACGAGGGCGCGCTCACAAGGAGGAGACCGCCTCCGCCCATGAGGCTGGCACGCTCCCCGATTTTCCCATCGCGATCCTGCTCAACGGACAGTCCGCGTCGGCGAGCGAGGTCCTCTCGGGCGCGCTCGTCGAGAACAACCGCGCCATCGCCGTCGGCTCGAGGAGTTACGGGAAAGGCAGCGTCCAGACCGTCCACACGCTCGCCAAGGGTGAACTCGGCGAACTCAAACTCACCGAGCAGGGCTACTACCTCCCCAGCGGGCGCAGCCTCACGCGCACCGACGACTCCGAGACCTGGGGCGTCGATCCCTCGCCCGGGTTCTACGTCCCCATGAGTGACGAGGAGGTCGGCGACATGCTCGACGTCCGCCGAAAACTTGAGGTGCTCCGCCAGGGCGGCGGCGAGGACGACGGTCAATGGACAAACGCCGACTGGGTCCTCTCGACGCTACACGACAAGCAACTGACCGCCGCCGTCGAGGCCGTCCGAGGCAAGATCGCCTCTGGAGAATGGAAAGGCTCCGGCGACCGCGAGCACCAGACGCAGAAGATCGCGATGGCCGAACTGCAGGACGCGGTGCGCCTCCAGGAGCGCCTGGAGCGCGAACTCGAGCGCACCGCCAAGCGGATCAGCGCCCTGGAGACCGCCGCGGGGGACTCCATCGAGCCGCCAGACCTCATGCCCGACGACGCCGACCTCGCCGGGGGTGTGGTCGAGGTGAAGGACAAGGACGGCAAGGTGATCGCGATCCTCGACATCAAGGGGAAGAAGATCACCGGCAGAACGCTCGAGCGTTGGCTGCAGGCGTCGGATCTCGTCACCAAGGAGGGCACGCCCGAGTCGAACGCGGCGAAGCCCACGAGCGATCCGTCCACGCCGGGCGAGAAGGAAGCCCCCGCGCCGTGACCCGTGTCGCCGTTGGTCGCTCGATGGTGCTGGGGATCGAGTCCTCGTGCGACGAGACCGCCGCCGCGGTGGTTCGTGACGGGCGCGCTGTGCTCTCGAGCGTGGTCGCCTCGCAGCACGAGATCCACGAGGAATACTCGGGCGTCGTTCCCGAACTCGCCAGCCGGGCGCACGTCGAGCGCATCCTTCCGGTCATCCGCGGCGCGCTCGCCGAGGCGGGCGTCGGTCTTGGCATGATCGACGCGATCGCCGTGGGCAACCGCCCGGGCCTCATCGGCTCGCTCCTCGTCGGCGTCTCGGCGGCGAAGGCTTTGGCGTGGGCGCTCGACAAACCGCTCATCGGCGTCGATCACGTCCACGCCCATCTGTATTCCGGCGCGCTCGTGAGAGCCGACGCCGATCGCCACGTCGAACCATCGTCGCGGCCAGCCCTTGCCCTTCCCGCGCTGGGTCTGGTCGTCAGCGGCGGGCACACCTCGATGTACCTCGTCCGCTCGTGGACCGGGCTCAGGCGCCTCGGCTCGACCATCGACGACGCGCTCGGCGAGGCCTACGACAAGGGCGCGAAGATCCTGGGCCTTCCCTATCCCGGCGGACCCGAACTCGATCGGCTCGCGCGTTCGACCGACGCCAACGACCGCGCCTTCGACATGCCCATCAGTCGTCTCTCGCCCGAGTCACTGGATTTCTCGTTCTCCGGGCTGAAGACCGCGCTCCTCTATGCCGTGCGCGGCGTGCCGGGGAAGAACTCAGAGCATCCTTCAAACCCCGTGCCTCATGAGCAGTTTCCCGATCTCGCGGCGTCGTTCCAGCGGGCCGCGTGCAAGGCGGTGATCCTGAAACTCGAGCGGGCGCTCGCGCGTGTGCGGAGCGAGGGCAACGCCGTGTCCACCCTCGTCGCCGGGGGCGGCGTGACGGCCAACTCACGCCTGCGTTCCGAACTTGGCGCGTTTGCCACGGCCCACGCCCTCACGCTCCACATCCCGCCGATGGAGTTCTGCATGGACAACGCCGCCATGATCGCCGGCCTGGGTGGGACGCTCTTTGCACTCGGCGAGTCGAGCGGGCTGGACCTCAAGGCCATTCCCACCACGAGCGCGACGTGACGCATGGCGACAACGGGCACCATCCTCGTCCCGCCGCCGCACCCCGCGACACTCGCGATCGAGGATCTCCTCGAATCGTGCGAGATCGGCCGCGGGCGCGCCTCGGGTCCGGGCGGGCAGCACCGCAACAAGGTCGAAACCAAGATCACGATCCTGCACGTCCCCACGGGAATCGAGGCCCATGCCGACGAACGCCGGAGCCAGGGCGAGAACCGGAGCGTCGCGATCTTTCGACTCCGCCTGCTGCTCGCGACGCACTGCCGCGCCCCCGTCGGACTTGGCGAGATCCGCTCGGCACTCTGGCTCTCTCGAACACGCGGCGGACGCATCGCGTGCAACCCCGCGCACGCGGACTTTCCCGCGATGCTCGCCGAGGCCCTCGACGTGATCGCCGCCGCGGCCTGGGACGCCAAAGCCGCCGCCCTCCGCCTTGGCTGCTCGATGAGCCAATTCGTGAAACTCGTGAAGGACCACCCCCACGCGTTCGTCCTGATGAACAAGGAACGCGAGGCCCGAGGGCTGCACCCGATCAAGTGACGCGAATCAGTCCTTCGGTTCGGAGCCCGACGACGACTCGTCGGCGTGCACGCGACCGACGATCTCCCGCAGGAGATCAAACGCCCGCAGCGGCGTCAGCGAGTCGATCTTCACCTCGCGCAGTTCATCGACGACCGGGTGCGAAACGTAGCGCGTGAAGAGCGACATCTGCCCGGCCTCCTCGCGATCCGGAGTTGTCGCCACCGCCGTGGCGCGCCATCGCGACGATTGTTCCGGCCTGGATCCCTCGGGTCTGGTTCCCGCCTCGGCATCGGCCATCGGTCCGTGGTGCACCGCGAGCGATCCAAGCACCTCGCGCGCCCGCTCGATCACGCCCGTCGGCACGCCCGCCAAGCGCGCAACGTGCACGCCATACGACTGGTCCGTCTTCCCGGGCATGATCCGGTGGAGAAAGACGATCTGCGCGTGGGGGTCGCCCGGGGGCCACTCGCGCACGAGCACGTGCAGATTCCGCACGCGACCCTTGAGCCGCTCCTCGAGATCGGTGAGCTCGTGGTAGTGCGTCGCGAAGAGCGTGCGCGGGCCGGGTGCGTCGCCGCTGCCCGCGAGATGCTCGGCGATCGCCCACGCGAGGCTCAGGCCGTCGAGCGTGCTCGTGCCGCGACCGATCTCGTCAAGGACCACGAGCGAGCGGGGTGTGGCGTAGTTCAGGATGTTCGCCGTCTCGATCATCTCAACCATGAAGGTCGATTGCCCCGCGTGCAGCGCGTCGTCGGCCCCGATGCGCGTGAAGATCCGGTCGATCACGCCGACCGTCGCACGCTTCGCGGGGACGAAACTCCCCGTGAGCGCCAGGAGCGCGAGGAGCGCCGTCTGCCGGATGAACGTGCTCTTGCCAGCCATGTTGGGACCGGTGATGAGCGCGAGCGAGGGATCCGTCATCCCGCCCGACGCGTGGCCGCCCAGCAAGGCGTCGTTGGGCACGAAACTCGTCCCGAGCACGTCGTCGAGAACCGGATGTCGACCCTGCTCGATGTCGAGCACCGCCTCCGGCACCACCTCCGGCCTCACCCATCCCTTGCGATACGCCTTCTCGGCGTACGCGCCGAGTGCGTCGAGTTCCGCGACGGCCTCGGCATAATCAAGCACCGCCTCCAGCCGCGACAGCGCCTCGTCGCACACCGCAGCCAGCAGCACGCGCTCTCGCTCCAGCCCGCGCGATCGCGCGCTCGTCACCTTCTGCTCGAACTCGCGGAGTTCGGGCGTCGTGAAACGCTCGACGTTCTTGAGCGTCTGCGTGCGCGTCAGCGCCGCGGGCGCGCTCCTCGCCTGTGCCTGTGGCAACTCGATGTAGTACCCGAACACGCGGTTGTACCCGACCTTGAGCGAGGGCAGATCGTGCTCCTCGATCAGCCTCGCCTGATACGCCGAGAGCCAACTCCCCGCGTCTCGCTCGAGCAACCGACACTCGTCGAGTTCCGCGTCAAACCCGTCGACAAACAGACCACCCTCGCGAAGATGGGCCGGCGGCGACTCCACGCACGCCTCGACCACGTGCTTCGCCCAACCCTCGGTTGCTCCCGCGGCCTTCGCCAGTCGATCTCGAAGCCCACGCGTCGGCGGCGCATCGAGAAGATCCGCGATCGCCGGCGCGTGAACCAGCGACCTTGCCAGCCCGACGACGTCCCTCGGCGACGACCGCCCGAGCGACAGCCGGCCCGCGATGCGCGCGACGTCCTGGATCGGGCCCAACTCCTCACCCAGCCGCTCCGCGAGCTCTCGGTCCTCCACCAGGCACGCGACCACACGCTGGCGCGCCTCGATCGCCGCCACATCTCGAAGCGGCGTGACCAGCCACTGCGCGAGCAGCCGCCTTCCCATCGGCGTCCTGCAGCACGACTTCTCGCCCGTGCCCCCCAGGAAGCACCCCACGAGCGAGCGATCCGATCCCGGGCCGCCGATCGACACCCCCGCCCCGGCGCGCATCGTCCGCTCGATCTCCAGGCTCCGCAGCGTCACCGCGTCCACCACGCAGAATCGTTCGCTCTGCACACGCGTCGGCGGCCTGAGGTGGCCCAGCGTCACCCGCGCCAGGTGCACGCCCGGCGCGTTCTCCAGGCCCCTGGTGTCTTCCTCGCTGAGGGTCTGCGTCTCCTTGATGTAGCGCAGGATCGCGCCCGCCGGGCCGACGACAGGGTCGGCGTCGCGCAGACCGAAGCCCGCGAGCGTCTTCACGCCATAGTGCGAGAGGAGCGCCTCGCGCGACTCGTCCTGGCGGAAGTGCCAGCCCGGTCTTGGCGTCCCCGCGATGGAGAGCGCACGCAGCGCTCTCTCGATCTCCTTGTGGGGCTTGGCGCCCCCCGCCTTCACGCCGCGTGAGACGATCGGCTCGGGGTACAGCAACTCACACACGCCCGCGCGCGACATCTCGTCCACGAGCGACGCCGCCCGCATGTCCGTTATCCTGAACGAGCCCGTGGACAGATCAATCACGGCCAGGAACGCCATGTCGCCGCGCTCGGTCTCGTGCACAATCGCACACCCCAGCGTCCGCGCCGCGTCGGAGTCCAGGAGCGCGTCGTCCACCACCATCCCCGGCGTGACCACACGCGTCACGGCCCGTGGCACCACGCCCTTCGCCAGCGACGCGTCCTGCAACTGCTCCCCCACCGCCACGCGATACCCCTGCGCCACCAGGCGACGCAGGTACGTGTCGAGTTGATGGAACGGCACGCCCGCCATCGGGACGCCCGCCGTCCGCTGCGTCAGCGTCAGTCCCAGGGCCTTTGAGACCGTCACCGCATCATCGTCGAACGTCTCATAAAAATCGCCCATCCGAAAGAGCAGCACGCAGTCGGGATATCGCTTCTTGAACCGCGACCATTGCTGCATCGCCGGCGTCTGACGCGGGTCGGACTGTTTCCCCGAACTCGCGGGCGCTGGCTGGGCGGGGGCGTCCGGCCGATCGTTGGGTGGGTTGGAGGGGGGCTTGGCGCGGGGCACGGGCGAAGCATACGGACGTCCACCGAATCGAACCCAAATTCCCGCTCGGCGCACGCTTCGATTTCGTGTATGCTGGGGAACTCGTGCGACAGGGCCATGCCGTCCCCGCGTCCAAGACAAGAGGAGTTGTGATCATGAACACGAAACCGTTCGTTGCCGCGTGCACCATTGCCCTTGCCGGCTCTGCCGCTCTTGCCCAACCTGCCAACGACTCCTGCTCCACGCCCGAAGCACTCGGCGGGTTCGGACAGTTCGCCTTCGACAACACCCTGTCCACCACCGATGGTTCGGCGGCCACCTGTGGCGAGATCTACAACGACGTGTGGTACTGCTGGACGCCCAGTGAGGGTGGACCCACCATCGTGCGCACCTGCAACCTCGCCACGTTCGACACCAAGATCGCCGTCTATCTCGGTTGCGGGTGCCCGGGTTCAGAATCCATCGCCTGCAACGACGACTCCTGCGGCCTGCAATCCTCCGTCGGCTTCAACGCCGAACTCGGGCAGACCTACATGATCCGCATCGGCGCGTTCTCGGACACGGGCTTCGGCGCGGGCTCGGTCGAGATCGCCTCGGGCATCATCGCCGGACCCATCACGAACGCGGCCAACGGGCACGAGTACCTGCTCTATGACGCGACCGACTGGAACTCGGCCGAGGCGAGCGCCGTCGCGTTGGGCGGGCATCTCGTCACCCTCAACGACGCCGACGAGAACCTCTTCGTGAACACCCAGGTCCTGGGCTTCGACGGCGCCGACCGTCGCGCGTGGATCGGGTTCACCGATGCCACCTCGCCGGGCGACTACACCTGGATCAGTGGCGAGCCCGTCACGTTTACGAACTGGAACCCCGGTGAGCCCAACAACATCGGCGTCGAGAGTTACACGGAAATGCTCGGGAGCAGCGGTGAGTGGAACAACGTCGTCGCCGACTACGTCCTCACGCGCTTCGCCATCGCCGAGCGAGGCCCGACCACGCCGACCTGCATCGCCGACGTGGACGACGGCGGCGGCGAGGGCACGCCCGATGGTGCCGTCACCATCGACGACCTGCTCTACTACCTCTCCATCTTCCAGCAGGGTGCCGTTGCCGCCGACGTGGACAACGGCACCAGCACGGGCACGACCGACGGAGCCGTCACGATCGACGACCTGCTCTACTTCCTCACCCGCTTCCAGAACGGGTGCTAAGAACTCAAGGTGGCACCGCTCTCCAGAGCGGTGATTGGGCCATCGCTCACGCCGCCGACCGCCTCTCGTGCGCCAGCCACTTCGCGCACGCCGCGACGAGCGCGTGCTTGTCGATCGGCTTGGTCGCATAGTCCGAGCACCCGGCGGCGATGCAGCGATCGCGGTCCCCCACCATCGCGTGGGCCGTGAGCGCGATAATCGGCGCGGTGTACCCCAGGCGTCGCAGCTCGGCGGTGGCGGCATACCCGTCCATGTCGGGCATCTGCATGTCCATCACCACGATGTCGAAATGCGTGTTCTGGGCGACCGCCTCGGTGATCCTCTCGATCGCCTTGCGACCGTTCTCGACGATCTCGACCTCCGCCCCTGCACGCCGGAGGTGGAACGCGATAAGACGCTGGTTGTCCTCGCCGTCCTCGGCCAGGAGGATGCGTCCCTCCAGACGATCCGAGTGCGTCTGGGCGATGCGCGGCGAGCGTTTAGGGACCATGGTGATCTCCTCGACGGGCGCTTGCACCATCACGCTGTCGTCGAGCAGACCCGTCGCGACCGTGAGCGAGAAGGTGCTCCCCCGGCCCTCGGTGCTGTCCACCGTGATCTCGCCCCCCAGCATCGACGCGAGTTGGCGCGAGATCGCCAGGCCCAGGCCCGTCCCGCCGAAGCGGCGCGCCATCGAGTTGTCCGCCTGTGAGAAGGGCTTGAAGAGTTTCGCGAGGTCCTCATCCCTGATGCCGATCCCCGTGTCCTCAACCTCGAATCTCAACTGCGATCTCTGGTACGACCCCTGCTCCAGCGAACAGCGGATCACGACACGCCCACGCTCGGTGAACTTGATCGCGTTGCTCACAAGGTTCACGAGGATCTGGCGCAACCGCGTCGGATCCGACGTGATCGTCGAGGGAAGCGGGAAGGCCCGCTCCACACGCAGCTCCAGCCCCTTGGCCCGCGCCCGCGCGATCATCATCGCGTGCACGTCGTCGAGGATCACCAGCGGCGACGTCTCGATCGACTCGACCTGGAGTTGGCTCGCCTCGATCTTGGAGATATCGAGGATGTCGTTGATGATCGCGAGCAGGTGCTCGCCGTTGCGACGGATCGTGTCGATCGCGTCGGTCTGACCGGGGCCCACCGCCGACTCGGCGAGCAGGTCCGCGAATCCCAGGATCGCGTTCATGGGCGTGCGGATCTCGTGGCTCATGTTGGCGAGAAACTCGGTCTTCGCCGCGCTCGCCGCCTCGGCCGCGTGCTTGGCTTGCTCGAGCGCCCTCTCGTAGCGCATCCGCTCGGAGATGTCCTGCACCGTGCCCACCAGGCGCACGACGCGACCGCGCATGTCGACCTCGGGTTGTCCGAGGATCTGGTGGTGCGCCGTCGTGCCGTCGGGCATCGTGACTCGGCCCGTCACGTCGACGGCGGACCCACGCTTGGACGACTCCAGGAACGCGCCCGCCATCGACTGGCGATCCTGCTCGTCGTACAACTTGATGAACGCTTCCAGCCCGACACTGCCACCCACAAAGCCCCTGCCAAACAGCGTGAAAACGCCCGGCGACCAGCAGAAGCGGCGCCCGCGAACGTCGTAGGCCCAGGTGCCGAATCGGCCCATGCGCTCCGTCTCGATCCGCATCGCGAAGAGCCGACGCTCGCTCTTGCGCGTCGCCAGCACCACCACCACACCCGCGCCCCACACCGCCAGGGTGATCGCCCCGGCCTGGACCATGAGCATCCGGCTCTCGGCGTGCTTCACGCTCGGGTCCGTTGAGACCACCACCGAGATCCCGCTGCTTCGGGCCCGGCTGATCGCCTCCTCATACTCGCCCGGCGCGCTCCCGGGGACGACGCCCGCTCGGGCAGCCATCACCATCGCGTCCGCCGCGTCGATGTCCAGCGCCGTCCGCACGCGCGGGTCGGTGCTCGCCGCGCTCGTCACCAGGCGATGCTCATAGGGGTGCGCGAGCAGGCGCCCGTCGCTCGTCGCCGCGCGCACGATCTCTTCCGGCGCGTGCGACGCCGTCATGAGCAGCCGCTTGATCGCCGACGCCGGCGTGTCCACGCGCACCATCCCGAAGACCCTACCCTCGGCGTCTCGCAACGCCCGCCCGGTGGGGATCACGACCTCGCCGTTGACCTCCATCGCCGGGAGTTCGACGACCGCGTCCTTCCCGCTCATGAGCGCCTGGAACCACTCGCTCCGCGTGATATGCTCGTCGCGAACCGACCAATCCAGCGGCTCGGTGGGCGATTCCCGGCGCACATACGCGCCGAATCGCTCCAGTCCGTTCTCGCCCTGGCGCTCGATGATCGCGCCCACACCCGCCGGCGCGTTCGACGATGTCGGACGCACCGCACCCTGCAGGAGCGCCACCAACTCGGCCTGGTCGCCGCTCCACCGTTCGAGCACGCCCGCCACGGCCTGGGCCTGCCCCTCGGCACCAACAAGGACACTGTCGATCTGCGACGCGATTGTTTCGGCGCGCCGAAGGTGCGCGTCCTGGGCGGCGCGGTCCGCCTGGTCGATCAGCCGCTCGTGCGCGAACAGCACCCCGGCCGTCACCACGCCGCAGATACCGATCACCTTCGCGAGGGTTTGCCAACTCCGTCGGGCCGATTGTCGCACCGAGCACCTCCGCCGGGCCAGGCCCGGGCGGTCCGAGAAAGCCGCGCCTCACACGCCGGCGCGCCGACCCCGATCCAGCGTCGTGTATCGACGAGCGACACCCCACGGCCAAGGCGAGTGGCGTTGACGGAGCGCCCTTGTGCCGTGTGCGCCACGTCGGTGACTCGCACGCGTCCCAAAAACGCACAACGCCGCCCAGAACGAGAGGCGGCGCCGTGCATGATCCATACGATCTCGTCGCGATTATCGGCGGCCCAGAACCCAGCCCAGCACGCCCGCGATCACCGCGAACCCGCCCAGAACGCCGATCACGATCATGAAGTTCTCACCGATCGTGGCGAGCAGCCCGCTCCCCGCAGCTCCGGAGATCCCCATGATCGTCGCGAAGATCGCCAGGCCCAACGCGACGATCGCGCCCAACGCCAAGCCGCCGACCAACCCGGAGCCGGCCGCATCGACCGGTTCGGCCACCACCATCATGCCCCCCGCCATCGCGGCGCCCGCGCCCGACATCTCCGGAGTGTCGTACCCCGACGACTCGAAGAGCGCCCCGCCGTCGCCGCCACCAATCGCGGGAGCCGCGGCGGCCGTCGCCTGCGTCACGGTGTCGCCGCCATAGACATCATCCAGAAGCCCCGCGCCCAGCGAGGTGTCGTCGGCCTCGCGTGTGAGGTCGAGGAGCCCCGCCCGCGAGCCGGACCCGCTCGAGCCGGGGTCGGCAAAGCCGCCCATGCCGCTCGTGACCTGCGTGACGGCATTCGCGTCGGCGTCGTCGGTCCCATCGATATCGAAGATGTTGATCCCCGTCGAGTCCTTGGGCGTCTCCATGGGCATCGAGGTGCCCGACGAACCCGCGAGCCCGATCGCGTCCATCTCCTTGCTGTCGGCAAGGTGGATCGCGCTGTCGCCGGTCAACAGATCCACCTGATCGACCTTGAACATCAGGCGATCGCGGTCGCGGAACTCCTGCAACTGACCCTTGGCCGCCATCTCGCGGACCTGATCCGCCGTCTTCCCGAGTTTCGCGGCGGTCTCATCGAGCGTGTAGAACATCTTCGCCATGTGCGTTCCCATTTCCCGCGTCGCGCGGTGCAGTGCCCCGGTTCCGGCTGCCTCGTGGGTGTCTCCCAAAGCCGTGAAACCGCCGGCGAGTGGGACGGTAGCCGAAATCTCGTCCCGGCTCAAATTCCGACCCGATCACAACCCGACTGGAAGGCCACAACTCCACTCTGGGCCCTGGTACGAGGGCCTGGTTCTCACTACGTCCGCGTCGCCGCCCCGGTTCCGGATCTGCCCGGGTTGCGAACACATCAGGTGAGGCCTCATGATCCGCGAGGACCCTTGCGGTCCACGTTCCGAATCGAGCGGACGGCCGCGTACAGCCCGGCGACCTCCTCCCGCTCCAGCACCCGAGGCGCGTACGCGTTGTTCACCGGCTGCAAACGGATCATCTCCCGACCCGACGCGTCCTTCTCGAAGTACACCCTCTTGAACGTCGTCTCATGGTCGCGCTCCAGACGAACGAAGCAGTCGAGTCCTGACTCGATCTCACGCGACGGGCTGAAGACCACGATGTCCCCTTCCACATAATCAGGAGACATCGAGTCCCCCACCACCCTCGCGGCAAACGCGTCCGGATCCTGCACGTCCGGACATCGCACGTACTCATCGGCCACGCGCGCGGGGTATGTCATGTCCGTGAACTCACGCGGGTATCCCGCCGCCACCTTGTTGATCAGCGGCACCTCCGTCGGGAGCATCTTCGGGAGCGGCGTCGGCGCGAGCGACGGCCCCCCGCCGGGCGAGATCTGCTCGATGAGCCGACGGAGTTCGCCCGAGGCATACGCCCGATCGAGCGGATTGCCCTCGACTTTCGTGGTGTCGTTCGCGGGATTCCTCGCGTGCGCCTTGAGCAGGTCGGCGAGCCTCCGTGCCGACTCCGACTGACGCCGAAACCTCGCGAACTCCTCCTCGAGCACCTTGCCGCCGGCACTCAGCCCGCGCTCCCAACCCGCGATCGAGGTCAGGCTTCCTTCGGGCATCATCATCACCATCTCCGCCTTCGCGAGCATGTCGTCACTCGGCGGCGATCGCCGCCCCGTCTCTACCTCCGACAGATACCCCTTCGCGCATCCGAGAAGCTCGGCGAGTTTCTGGAGCGACCAGCCTAGCGCCTGCCGTCGCGCACGCATCGCCCCCCCAGTGCCGCCCGACGGCACACCCGGTCCACCAATCGGTGACAGTCCCGAATCGCGGCTCATGACCGCAGGCTCCCGGCATCACGACGCCGCCTCCACGAGGGCGCACACCAACGCCCGAGAAGTTGTCCCACTTCGTGATTTCCGAACGCACTCACCACCGTTGCGCGCACTTTCGCGTCGATACCAAACAAGAACCTTGCTTTTTGTTCTTCATTGTGTAGAACATTGTCCATGGTTCTCTAGTTTACGAACCACACCAGATCACGTCAACCGCGTTGGAAACGAGGAGACGAAGAATGGAGTTCTTTGATTATCAGACACTTACGGCGAGAACACCCACCGATTCCGTCCACAACTCCACGCCAATAGATCCCGCCGCGGCCTCCGATCGACGCCGTCGCATGGAAGGCTCCATCTCCGCCACAATCCTGGAGCGATCGGCGGCCCTACCGACCCACGAGCGCCTGCTGATCGTCGCCGCCTATCGCGACGGGATGTCGGCCGTCCAACTCGCTCTCACGCTCAACACTTCGGCCTCCATCATCCGTCGAAGCCTCAAGCGCATCGTCCACCGCCTTCTCTCGCCTCGGTACACCTTCGTGCTCACGCAGCGCGACCTCTGGCCCTCGACGTGTCGCAAGGTCGCGACGGCCTGCTTCATCGAGGGCCGCTCGCAGCGCGACACCGCCGAACGTCTCGGACTCACGCTCCACACCGTGCGGCGTTATCACGACTCGATCGCCAGCCAGGCGGACCACGCCTCGAGCATCGAGCGTGCCCTCGCTCGCAAACTCGCGCGGGGCGATGTCGCGATCGATGACCTTGGAGGCGACCAATGAGCCACGCCTCTCGCGCCGAAGTTCCCTTGTCGTCCCGCGCCGGCCCGCCGAGTGAGCGACTCTGCCGGGCGTGTGCGGCGTTCGGGATCGCTCTTGTTCCGGCTCGCTCGTCCTCGGACACCGACGCGTCCACTCGAGCCAAGCACGACGCGAAATCGATCCACGACATGCTCAAGCCTGGCGCGATCGCGCTCGTGACCGGCCCCAGTGGCTCGGGGAAGAGCACACTCCTGCGCGCCCTCGCCGCACGCGTCCGAGCCTCGCGTCAGCCCTGCGTCGTGGCGCGTCGCCCGCGCCAGGATCGCGCGATCATCGACCTGTGGAACGAGAGCCCCTGCGAGTCGCTCCGCACCCTCGCCCGCGCGGGGCTTGCCGATGCGCGGCTCTGGGCGCGCACCCCCGATGAACTCTCCGATGGCGAGCGGGCGCGACTGGCAATCGCGAGCGCGATGACCCGCGCGCTCCACCACGCCCGCCGCCGCCCCACGACGATGATCCTCGACGAGTTCGCCTCGAGCGTCGATCGCGCCACCGCCCGCGCGCTGTGCCACTCGCTCCGCCGATGGCTGCACGAGACCGCCGCCTCCGGACGCGTCCTGCGCGTCGTCGCCTGCACCGCCCACGACGACGTCCTCGAGTGGCTCACGCCAGGCCTTCTCGCCGTCACCTCGCCGGGCGAGCCGGCACGCCTCGAACTCCAGGGAACCCACGAATGACCACGCCGCTCGCCGACCGTCTCGCATCACGCTGGCGCCTGGCCCAGATGAGCACCGAGCCTGATCAACTCCGCCTCGAGTCCGGCGACGCGCGCGACTATGACGCCCTCGCGCCCTACCACTATCGAGCCGGCCCTCCCGCCACGTCGTGCGAGATCCGCCGGGCCGTCCTCGATCATGAGCTCGTCGGCGTGCTCGTCGTCGCCTACCCCACGCTCAACGCGACCTGGCGCGATGCCGCCTGGCCCGAGTTCCTCAAGGTCGCACCGCCCGCGTCCGATCGCCGCGAGCGAGCCCTCTATCTCAACGCCCACCTCCGCACGATCGCGCGCGTCATCGTCGAGCCGCGCTGCCGCGGCATGGGGATCGCCCGCCGGCTCGTCGCGTCGTACCTCAAAGACCCCGTGACGCCGCTCACCGAATCCATCGCTTCCATGGGCGCGTTCTGCCCCTTCTTCGAGCGCGCCGGCATGCGCGAGATCCATCGCCCGCCCACCAGGGCCAGCGTGCGCCTCGCGCAGCGACTCGATGTCCTCGGCGTCAAACCCTGGACGCTCGCCGATCCCGCGCGACGATCGCGCTCCCTTGCCAGGCCCGCCATCCGCGAGGCGATCCGCGACTGGGCCCTTGCCCATCGATCGTTCACGCGCCTCGCGAGAGAGCCGAGCACTCCGCTCGACGACATCGCGCTCAAGGCCGTGAGCGCCATCGTCGCCCCCGCGCGGGTCTATGTCTCGCCCTGAGTCCGTCACGACCACCACTCCCGCACCATCCACACGAAAGCGAGCCGCCTTTGCCCAGCGCCAGACGCCGCACGCGCCCGCCAGAGTCCCAGTCCATCACGCCATCACCGTCCGGGTCGGCCCCACACGACGACTTCGATCCCACGCCGCCGCATACCCCCGACGAACTCCACGCCTGGCTCATCACCCACCTCGACCTCCACGTCGCGCGCGAGCCGATGCTCCAGGAGCACCACGCGCCCTTCGACTATCTCGTCCACTCCTTCTTCGAGGGCAAGGCCTTCGATGGATCGCCATCCGTGCCGCGCGACTGCGTCGTCTGGGCCAATCGCGGCGGCGGCAAAACCTTCCTCGGCGCCGTCGCCACACTCCTCGACCTGCTCTTCAAGCCCGGCATCGAGATCCGCGTCCTCGGCGGGTCGCTCGATCAATCACGCCGAATGCACACCCACCTCCGCCGACTCCTCGACCCGCGGAAGCACCCCGCCCTCGCCAACCAGATCGAGGGCACACTCACCGACAAAAGACTCATCCTCAAGAACGGCTCGGAACTCGAGCTCCTCGCCCAGTCCCAGGCATCGGTCCGCGGCACGCGCGTCCAGAAACTCCGATGCGACGAGGTCGAGCTCTTCAAACGCGAGGTCTGGGAGGCCGCCCAACTCGTCACACGCTCCAAACGCTGCGGCGAGTTCGACGTCCACGGCACCATCGAGTGCCTCAGCACCATGCACCTCCCCCACGGCCTCATGCACTCCCTCGTCAACGATTGCAACACCGGCACGCGAACCCTCTTCCGCTGGGGCGTCCTCGACGTCCTCTCCACCTGCGGCCCGGAGCACGCCTGCACCAACGACGCCGGCACGCCCTGCGTCCTCTATGAAGAATGCCAGGGCCGGGCGAAGTTACGATCGGAGGCGGCCGCCGGGCACATCCGCGTGAGCGATGCGATCGTGATGAAGTCGCGCGTCAGCCGCTACACCTGGGCCAGCGAGATGCTCTGCTCGCATCCGCGCCGCTCCGACAGCGTCCTCCCCGAGTTCGATCCCGCCGTGCATGTCTTCGACGCCGAGCCGCCCCTGGGCAAGGGCTCGCGCGTCCTCGCCGGCATGGACTTCGGCTACCGCGCGCCCACCGTCGTTGTCTTCGCTATCCTCGACGAGTCGGGCGTCCTGTGGATCGTCGACGAGCGTTCCGAGGCGATGGTCGTCCTCGCCGAGCACATCGACGCGATCAAGAAGGGCAAGGGGCATCGCGAGTCCCCCTGGCCCGCGCCCGAGTGGGTTGGCGCCGACCCCGCGGGACACATGGGCGACGGGCAGACCGGGATGAGCCACATCGACGCCATGCGCGAGTCGGGCATCGTCGTCCGCTCGCGCCCCATGCGCATCCTCGATGGTCTCGAGATGCTCCGCGCCCGCCTCCGCCCCGCCAGCGACACCCCCGACGACCCGCGCCCGCGCCTCTTCGTCCACCGGCGCTGCACCACCCTCATCGAGTCCCTCGAGCGATACCACTTCCCCACCGACAAGCCCGAGAGCATGGTCCCCGTGAAAGACGGGCACGACCACGCCGTCGACGCCCTGCGCTACCTCATCCAATGCCTCGACAAGCCGTTCAAGATGAGGCCGGTGAACTATGGGGAGGGGTGACATGCCGTTCTGCGAACTAGCTCGCAGTCATCCTGTCGTGGCAAAACTAATCACGCTCCCGCCAAGTTGTGCTTTGTTTGCATAAACACGATACTGTGAATCATGACCGATACTGACAAGAAACGCCTTTGCGATGCCGTCAGAACTCCTAGCAAACTAGCCGCATGAAGAGCAAACAATCCGCACGCTGTACTTGATCTCAGTAACTGCGAAGTTGGTTTGGTCGCATGGAGAGACGCAGATTTGCGAGGTATAAATCTGAGCCGTTCATCATTTTCTGTAGTGATGGTGTTACACGAAGGCCAAAAATACCTTTCTACAGAAGACCAATTCGTCCTGTTGGATTTTTATGGTGGGGGCCACAGCTACGCCGGCTCGACTCTTGCAGGCGCGAATCTGGGCAATGCGAACGCTTCGGGTGCTCGATTTGATCGTTGCGATCTGAGATACATCTCATTCGAAAACGCAGGTCTACAAGAAGTCCAGTTTCGACACTGCCGGCTAAGCGGCGCGAATTTTGCGTCTTCATTCCTGGACAAGGCCGAGTTCATTGGATGCGATCTTTCGGGCTGTGTGGGACTTGATGACATTCAGCCTTCATTTCCCCATGCTGGATGGCGACCAATCTCGATTGATATCGTTTCAGTCATTGCTACCCGCAGTAACTTTCCGGCGAGTTTCTTGAAACGGTGCAATATACCAGATACATGGATTGAATACTTGCCCTCGCTAGTCAACTCACTTTCTCCGATCCAACTGCACTCGTGTATGCTATCACATAGTTCTGTGGATGAGGCATTCTGTAGCCTTCTTGATACGGCGCTTCGTGCTGCGGGAGTTCCGGTGTGGTTCTCTCCAAAGGACATGCAGCCTGGCCGCGTGGCTCGCGAGCAAATGCAGGACGCCGTCAGAGTTTGTGATCGGTTGCTGCTTGTGATATCAAACGAAAGCATGAAGAGCAACTGGGTTAGAAACGAAATCAAATGGGCAGCCAGAATAGAACAGGAAACAAGATCACGAGTGTTATTCCCGATTTCTCTGGTTGAATTTAGTCAGATCAAAGCATGGGAATGTTGGGATGACGGTTCTGGACAAGACCTTGCAGAAGCGGTGAGACGCTATCACATCCCAAACTACAGCACCGCATTGGACTCAAGGCCCAAGTTTGAAAGTGCAGTTTCAGATATTGTCGCCCAACTCAAGAACCCCGGTCTGCCAACTCTGCCAAAATTGAACCGGAGTGTTTGACAGATTTATCGTGCGTTGATACTCATGCCCCCATCACCACCTCGGCGCACCCCGCGGCGCCAAGGACGAGGCTGACGACGCCGTTGAGGGTGAAGAAGGCCATGGGGATCCCCGCGAGGCCGCGGCGGGCGACGATCGTGTGCTCGAGGGTCAGGATCACGCCGACCAGCGCAACCGCGCCGAGCACGATCGGGCCGAAACGCGGCTCGCGGTGCCACGCGAGGATGAGCACGCCGAACGCCCCGGCGTGGAGGAGGCGTGCGACCCACGCCGCCCCACGAGGGCCGAGGCGCGCGGGGATGCTGCGGAGGTTCTCGCGCCGGTCGAACTCCAGATCCTGCAGGGCATAGATCACGTCGAACCCCGCGACCCACAGGACGACAAAGAGCGCCAAGAGCGGGATGGTCCACGATGGTGCCGTCCCTGCCGCGGCGGCCGACGACTCGAAGAGCATCGGGAGCGACGCGGGCCGAATCGCGATGACGGCGGCGATCGGCGAAGCGCCCAGCGCGCCGCCAAGGAACACATGGCAGAGCGCCGTGAATCGCTTGGTGATGGAGTAGAACGCGATCCACGCGAGCACGGGGGCCGCGAGGATCATCGGCCAGGGATTGCGGTCGAGCAGGTAGAACCCGCCCGTGCCAACGACGAAGAGTGCCGCCGAGGCGAGGGCGATCGTCCAGCCGCGCGTGGGGGAGAGCGTGCCCGAGGCCAGGGCGCGCCGGGCCGTGCGCTCGTTGCGGGCGTCGATGTCGCGATCGGCCAGTCGATTGAAGAGCATCGCCCACGTGCGCGCCAGGACCATGCAGAAGACGACGAGGGCGAGTTGCAGGGCGAAGTGCCGCCAGGGCGAGGCCGGCTCGCGCGCCAGAAACGCCGCGAGCACGGCAAAGGGCAGGGCGAAGACCGAGTGGGCGAGTTTGATGTCGCCCGCGGCGATGCGGAGCGATTGGGCGTACGCCGGGCGAGGTTTGGTACCGGCGTGGATGGTCGGCGTGTGGGTCACGGCGTGCGATACATCAAATCACAATCCTGGAGCGATGGGCCACCAGGAGAAAATCTCAGTGAATGCCGGGGGAGGGACTTGAACCCACACTCCCTTTTGGGGAAGCGGATTTTGAATCCGCTGCGTCTGCCATTTCGCCACCCCGGCGTGATGGAGTCAGGATATCACGACGGCGAGGCGTACGACGGCTTGTCGGCGAGGTCACGCTCGACGCGAAAGACCTGGCGCTGGATCACCGTGCGCCACTGCGGATCGGTCTCGAGCAGCAGGGCCCGCTGGAGGCGCTCGAGGGACGGCTCATCAGAGACCATGAGGATCTGGACGAGGACGGCATGCCCGCGGAGGGAGGGGAGGTACGCCGGGTCACGGTCGAGGCTCTCGACGAAGTAGCGGAGCGAATCCTTGTGCCAGCCGGCGCGGAGATAGGCCTGGGCGAGGTTCTCGTAGGGTCGCGGGTCGGTGGGGAGGAGTTCGGCGGCGCGCCGGAAGGCGGTGCCGGCGTCCATGAAGTTGCGCTCGCCCTCCATGAGGCAGACGCCGAGATTCTGCCAGACGGCGCCGATGTCCTCGCGCTGCTCGAGGGACTTGCGGTACATCCCGGCGGCCTTCTGATAGGCCTTGGCGCGATCGATGGGGTCCTTCTCGGCCTCGGCGTTCTGACGGAGGGCGTCGGCCTTGGCCCAGAGCATCTTCGCTTCGACTGTGCGCGCGTCCATGTCGTCCTTGGGGACGAATCGCGTGCCGGACGAGTTGCACGCGCCGAGCGACGCGGGGAGGACCATCAGGATGGCGGCGAGGAGGAGTCGGGTCGTGTGTCGGTTCATCGTCGTCTCGTGGTTGGTGAAGGGCTATCGGTCGAGTCGTTCCCAGCGGTAGAACTTGATGTCGGCGGACCACTCGTGGGCCTCGGGCATGATCTTGATGCCCTCGACCTCGAGTCCCGGCACGCTCCTCAAGGAGAGTTCGACCCAGGCGAGGATGGCGCCGATGGACTCGTCCTTGACCTTGCTGTAGTCGATGATGGTGCGCTGGACCTCACCGATGGGCGCCTCGGCGGTGACGCGTGGGGCCTGGGGCTCGGCCTTCATCCCGGCCTGGCGGGCGTAAGAGTTGATCGTGCTGCGGATCATCGTGTTAGGGACGAAGCCCCCCGACGAGCCCTTGGCGTCGAACTCGGCGCGGAGTTTCTTGAGTTCGGCGGCCTTGTTCACGAGATTCACGCTCCACGCGCGGTTCTGCGTGAGTTTCGACTGGGCCGAGCGCTCCTGGGCCACGGCCCAGGCGGCGACGGCGGCGCACACGACGAGCACGAGACCCGCAAGGAGCACGAGGGATCTCGGGCGGTTGCGCATCTCGGTGCGGGCGGCGGCGGCGGCGAGATCGAAGCGGGCTTCGCTGGCCGACGAGTCTCGCGGAGAGAAGTTGCCCGAGTCGAAGGCGGTCATGGGCGCGGCTCCGTCGTGCTGGGCCAGGAGCCCACGAGTTTGCAGATGAACTTCTTCCCGGCCGCGCCCTTTCGTTCCTCGGAGATGGTCTCCTGACCCCACACGATCTGCGAGCCGGCGATGCTGCGGAGGGCATTGGGGACCGGCTCGACGGCGGGGAGCGTGTCGGCGCTGACCCAGACGGTGGCGTAGGTGGAATAGACCTCGAGGCGCTCGAGGGTGAAGTCGCCCGAGGCGAGGACGAGCGTGATGTTCTCGAGTTCCTGGAGGATGGGGAGGGCGGGGCGAGGGCCCTTGGGGATCGTGAGTTGCTTACGGACGCGGGTGATGGCGTCGTCCACGAGTTTCACCTTGGACGCGGTGCTTGAGGAGAACTCGGGAAACTCCTTGGTGATCGCGTCGGTGGTGTCGAGGATGACCTGCTTGGCCTCGGCGTTGGCGGCCGCCGCGCGGGATTTCGCCTGCCACGCCCAGACACCCAGGACACCCGCCACGATCGTGGCGAGGAGCGCGAGCCAGCGGTACATCTGGCGGTGGGCCTTGCCCGGGCGCGAGGCGAGGGAGACGAGTTCTGCGGCGGGATCCGGGAGCGAGGACTGGGGGATCGGCGTGCGTTCGAGGGCGCCGGCGAGCCGTGAGAGGGTGGCGCCGATGGGGTCCTCGTCGGCGGCGACCGTGCCGGCGGAGCCTGGCCAGGCGCGTGAGAGGCCGTCCATCAGCGGTCGCGCGACGTGGTGGGGCGCGACGGCGACGAGGCGCTTGGGCGCGACGCCGAGTTGCATGGACCAACTGGTGAAGTCCATCGAGAGCCTGGAGATCTCGGCGTCGTCGAGTTGGATGTGGTCCTCGTCGGCGCGGGCGAGGCGCATCTCGCCGCCGGCGAGGAGACGACCGGCGAGCGACCAGGCCCAAACGAGGCGTGGGGCGTCGGCGCGCGAGGGATCGACGACGACGATTGCCAGGGGCGACGGCGGCTCGGGGATGGTCGCCTCGCTCTTTGGCGCGGCGTTGAGAGCCGAGGCGGGATCCCACGCGGCGGCGATCGCGTGCCAGAGCGAGAGCGTTGAGCCGATGGTCACGCCCAGCGCGTCGAGTTCGTCGGCGAGGACGCGCGCGGGGAGGTCGGCCTGGGCGAGGATCGCGAGGCGCTCGGGGGCGGCGGCGTGCTCACCCTTACGCGAACGTACGCGGGGAGATTTCGCGTGGGAAGGAACGTCGGCGACGGCGACGCCCATGGGCTGGATGAGCGAGTCGAGCGGATCCTGGGCGAAGAACTCGATGGGCCCAGAGTGGGGCGTGGTGCGCGCGCCCAGGGCGTCATCCCCGGCGGGGACGGCTCCCATCCGCGCGAGCGTGGCGACGACCTCGGGCTCAGCGGAGGGACTGGAGATCCACGAGCAGACGCCGCCGACGGTGTCGAGGCAGAGCCACTCGAGTCGTCCCGCGGCGCGCGTGCTCGAGAGGGACGTGGCGATCCAGCCCGCGGCCTGGGCGATGGTGCGCTCGGGCGAGTCCTCGCCAAGAGGCGCGACCCATCGCTCCTCGGTCCCCTGGCCGGCGAGACGGACCGAGCGGATCGCGATCCCGCGTTGGGCTCGTTCGAGATAGGCGATTCGGACGCTCATCTAGAAATCGATCCCCAGGTACTTGAGCGCTTCCAGGTCCAACTCGGTCCCCTCACGCTCGGGGGATTCGGACTGGAGTTTCTGGCGGTACTGGATGAACTCCTGGACCTGCTTGGCCTGGCCCTGGCGGATGAGTTCCTGGAGGACCTTGCTGGTCTCGCTGGTGTAGGCGTCTTCCTTGACATCGGCCTTGCCCATGAGTTCGCGGAGCGTCTGCTGGACCTGCTCCTCGGAGAGGCGACCGTCGTGGTTGGCGGCGGCGTCCATGGATCCCGGACGCGAGGCGAGAGCGGACTTCGTCGCCGCCTCGGTGGAAGCCGCGGAGGTGGCGGCCGACACGCGGATGCCTGGCGTGGCGCCTGAGGAGGAAGCGCCGCCCATCGCGTTGGGATTGGTGCCGGGGCGTTGCTGACCCGAAGCGCCGGAGGCCGCGACGCGCGTGAAGAAGTCGCCCGTGCGCTCGGCCCGTTCGAGACGGCGGGTCACGCCGTCACGGTCGAGTTCGACGTAGTCGCGGGCGATGGTCGCGACGCGCTCGCCCTCGACGGCCTGCCCGACCTTGACGAGCACCTGGTGCGGTCCGCGCGCGATCATGGCCCGTTTCAACCCCGCGAACTCGATCTGGCCCAGATACTTCAGGTCGTCGGTCTGTGGCGTGTCGGTCACGGCGACGTCCGACGTGGACGGAACGCTCGGCGGCGTGACGGGCTCGATCACGATCGGCGTGGGGCTGTTGGCGAACGTCCCGAACCGGGAGGCCGTCGGCGTGAGATCGATCGTCGTGTGTGTCTCGGTCCTGGTGGGGTTCACCACTGCGGCGGGGATCGTGATCACGCGCGGCGTGGGCGAGGACGACTCGGGCGCCCGGAGTGCTGTCACCAGCACCCACGCGCCCAGCCCGACGCTCGCGAGCGTGCCCACTCGAGCGATCCAGGTGATCCGTGTGGCTTTGGTTCGTGGCATGTCCATGGCGTGCTTCCCTTCCGTTGTTTCGTCGCTCGCCCCACGATCGCGATGGGCGTCCTCCTTGACTCCCCGGCAATACCGCGTGACGACATGGTATCAGTACTGCTCGCGTTTCATCTCCAGGACCGAGACTCGTCTTTGGAACCCGGCCAGGCCGTCGCGATCGCCGCCGGAGGAGAGGACCACGCCCGAGTATCGAAGCCGCTGCCCGGGCAGGCGGAGCGAGTTGTCGGTCGGCTCGACGCGGCACGTCCAGAGGATCGGCGACGCCGTCAGGGCCTTGCGCAGCGCGTTCTGCTCCTCGGGCGTGACGCCGGAGTTGATGATGACCTGGTCGAGCGTGACAGGAGTCAACGGCTCGGCGGCGCGGGCGCGGATGATCTCGCCGGGGATGGTCTTGCCGTTTCCCGGATTGCAGCACGTCGCGACCACGGCGTCGAGGACCTCCTCGCGGGCGCTGTTGGCGCTGATCGCGACGGGCCCGAGGCGGCGGGTCCAGGTGACCGCCTGGTCCTTGGCGCGAGCGGCGAGTTCGTCGAGGATGCGCGAGGCGAAGTCGTAGCGAAGGCCCTGGAGCGCCGTGAGATCGTCGAGGGCGGTTCCCTGGGCGTCCTCGAAGTACACGAGGATCCCGGGCTCTCCCTGCGGCGAGATCTCGAAGGCCAGGCCGTTCTCGCCGAGGTTGTCCACAAGGGGCGCGGTGCCGAGGGATCGCACCCAGGTCTCGACGGCCTCGGCAAGGCCGCGCTCAAGGTGACGCGTCTCATAGAGCGAGACCTGGCGCTGCACGGACATCGTCTGGGCCATCTGGCGCTCGACCATCACCGCGAGCGCGATCGCCGCGACGAAGGAGAGCATCACGACGAACATGAGCGCGAAGCCCTTGCGCCGCGCGAGATGCGCGCGGGCTTGGCGTCGGCGGGTGGCGCGGCGCGAGAGTCGGGCGTGCGCGTGGATCATGGCTTGGAGCCCCCGCCTGATGTGTCCTTGTCGCTCTGTCGCTGGCGGATGGTGGAGGGTTTGAGCGGCGTGGCGGCGGGCTTGGCGCCACTCGCGCCGGGCTTGGACGAGCCGGTCGTTCGAGTGGTCGCGGTGCCGGACGTGGCGTTGGGCGAGATCGGCCGACCCGAGGCGTCGACGGCGACGGGCTGGTTGACCTCGGCACCGCTGACCCAGTTGAGTTCGAAGAGCCAGTTGGCGGTGAGGCCGCTGCGGGTCTTGAGTTCCATCTCGACATACGCCGGGATGTCGTTGGTGTAGGCAAGGGTGTACGTCGTCTGTCGCTGGCTCTTGACGAAGACGCGCCACTCCAGGGCCTCGATCTTCGACGCGATGCGGTAGGGCTGGCCGACGGGTTGGAGGACGTCCGGTGGTTGGATCGCCGTGAGTTCGGCGTTCTCCGCGTCATCGTCGGCGAATCTCGGCGGGAGCGGGACCCACCACAACTCCCACAATGGCCTCGAATCCTCGGGGACGATCATCGCGTTGAGTTGTGCCGGCGGAACGGGACGCAACTCGAACGCACCGCGCACGGCCTGGACAACCGGCTCGTCCGTTGGTTGTTCGAGAGGAGTCTCGTCGTCGGGCGTGGGCGTCTGGCCTGTGGACGCGGCGTCCTTGGCCGCCCGCTCGCGATCGGCCTGGCGACGCTCGTAGTCCTTCTCACGCTCGCGACGCTCGCGCGCGGTGTAGGCGAGCCGGGCGGCGAGGGTCTCGTCGGTGGAGACCGGGACGGGCGACGCCGAGAGCACGACCTCCAGACGCTGGGGGGTGAACACCGTGGGTGTCACCACGCTGCGGCCGAGGGGATCGGTGAACCGAGATGGATCGTCGAGCGTGAGGCGAAGGCGGGGGGCGGCACGCACGGGGAGCGGGGCGTCCTCGTCGGCGGCACCGGTGTCCAGCCCGGCATCGGCAAGGGCCTTGGCGGCGGCGGCGGCGTTGGCCGCGGAACTCGTGGATGTCGTCTTGGTGCCCGAGGGTGAACCGGAGGGCGCGAGCGAGTTGGAGGTGGACGAACCTGGCGTGGATGCCTTCTCCGCCGCGGCCGCGGCATCGGCGGTCTCACGCTCGCGCCTTGCCATCTCGCGCGCGACGGGGTCGCTTCCCTCCGCGACAACGAGCGTGCCGAAGGTTCGCTCCATCACGATTCGTGTGCGTTCGATCTCGGCCATCTCGTCATAGCGTCGCTCGAGGCGGCGATCGGTGGTGGAGACGGTAAAGAAGACGCCGAACGCCGCGGCTAGGACGATGCCGCCGATCGCCATCGCGAGCATGAGTTCCAGGAGCGTGAACGCGCGCCGGGTCATGGCTTGCTCCCGCTGGGCGTGCTCTCCCGGGGCGTGGTTCGGGTTCCGCCGACGGGCTGGGAGAGCAACTCGATGATGCGGCCGGTCGTGGCGGCCTTCTGGAGCGAGTCGGGGTTCCGCAAGGGGATGGGGTTGTTGAGTCGCACGAGATGGGCCGAGGGAACGCCCAGGTCGGGCGACGCCGCGCCGCCCGATCGCTCGGAGAGCCAGACGGTAACGGAGAGATTCGTGAATCGCTCGAGCACCTGCCCGCGGCGGGCGATGCGGGCGTTGTCGCTGTCGGTGGGGACGAATCCGGCGTGGAAGTCCACGGGCGACGCCTCGTACGACCAGCGATAGAACTCGCGCCCGTTCTCGACGAAGGGATCGGCCGCCATGCGAGCGAGCTCGTTGGCGTCGTCGAGATAGATGATGACGAGGCGGTTGGCGATCTCCGAGGCGGTCAGGCGCTGACGCTGCTGGGTCTGCTGCAGCACGATCGAGTTGAGCGTGGTGAAAACGGCGAGTGCGACGCCCGCGAGGAGCACGGCGGAGACGATCGTCTCAAGAAATGTGAATCCTCGGCGGCGCATGGGGTGCCTCGTGCCTCGCGTGGGCACGTCGATGTCATGGATTCGTGGGCGTCTCCGGGGCGTTGATCAGCCACACATCGATGTCGTCGGGCGTGCCCACCTGGAGATCGGGGCCCGACGAGGTCAGGAGGTACGGGCGATCGACATCGCCCGGACGCGGCTCGTAGTTCAGGTTGGAACCCCAGCCGTCCTGGAGTTTCTTGTTGGAGAGGAACTTGGTCTGGATGAGCACGTTGAGTTGGGATGGGGCCGACGAGTACTGGAGGATGTACGAGTCGAGGGCGGACTTGATGGTGTTGAGCGTGGACTGCGTCGCGGTGACCTTGCCCTTGGCGCCCATGCCCAGCACGTTGAACGCGGCAACGGCCATCAGGATCCCGATGATCGCGAGGACGAGCATGAGCTCGAGGAGCGAGAAGCCGCCCCGGGCGCGGCGGCGGGGCGTGGCCCGAATGGTGCGTGTGACGAATGTCGTGTCGTTCTGGTGCATGGATCGGGTTTCCTGGGTCTTCATGGTCTGGGACTTGCTTCGTGTGACGCGCGGACGGGTGTGTTCCGTCTCCGTGGAGTGCGATTCTCTCTCCGAATGTCAGCCCACCGACGCCGGGGCCTTCATCAGCGGGATCATGATCGAGAGGAGCAATGTTCCGATCACGAGGAACATCATGATGATCAACGCCGGCTCGAGCACGGCGAGGAACCTTCCGGAGAGCCGCTCGACGTCCTCGGTCGCGTCGGCGGCGAGGGTCTCGAAGGCGGGCGTGAGGTCGCCCGTGCGTTCGGCGGCGACGAGCAACCGGCGCGTCGGGAGCGGCAGGGCATCCACGCGCTCGATGAGCACGCGGAGCAGGCCACCCTCGATGAGTTTGGTCTGGAGCGTGGCGAGTTGGGCGCGGAGTCGCGGGTGCCCGATGACGCCGGTGGCGACACCGAGCGCGTCCGAGAGGGGCACGCCGCTGCGGGACATCGCCGCCATCACCGTGAAGAAACGAGTGGACTCCTGCGCGAGGACCACGTCGCGGAGCACGGGCACACGCCGCGACAGCCGCGCGATCAGCCCGGCGACCCTCTTACGGGACATCACCCCAAGCGTGATGACGATCAGCAGGCCCAGGAGCGCCCAGACCCAGTTCGTGACCAGCCCCTCGCCGAGGGTCACGAGGATCTTGGTCGGCAGGGGGAGCGGCTTGCCCATGCTCTCGATGGCGCGACCGATGCGCGGCACGATGAACATGATGATGCCCGTGCCCATCAGGATACTGAGCGAGAGCACGATGATCGGATAGAGCATCAGCGTCGCCGCCTTGCCCATGACCGCCAACTGACGACGCAGCGTGATCGAGAGTTGCCTTGCCGCGCCCGCGAGATCGCCCGAGCGCTCCGCCGCCCGATAGACAGCGATCGTCACGCGATCGAACGCGCCCGTCTGCTGGCAGGCGTCGGCGAAGGAACTCCCGCCGGCGACGAGAGTGCGGATCTTCCCGACGAGAGGCCTGGCGACCGGGGCCACGGCGGCACCGGTCACGTCCAGCGCCTCAACCAGCGAGACACCCCGGCTGAGAAGTTGGGAGAGTTGCGTGTGGATCTCGGCCTGGTCCTTGGGCTTGAGTTTCGAGCGGGGCGTGAGTTCCAGCCATGAGGGGAACTCCCACGTGCGAAGAGGCACCAGCCGCTCCCGTCGAAGGTCATCCACGAGGGCCCGGCGGGTCTCGGCCGTACGAACGCCAACCGAACGGCCGCCGTTCACCTTGGCGGCAAGATAGAGGTAACTCGAGGCTCGTCTTCCGACCGTGGACATGTGCAGGAAGTCTAGAGGCTTGGGACCCTGCGGCCCGTCTCAAATGGTGGACCAACATGCCGGAAACTCCTTACCGGACAGGCCCGCCCAGACGAAGATCGGTCATGGGACGTCGGGATCGCGAGGACTTCAACGGGCGTGTGGACGTTGGGCATGGGGACTCAGAGAATCATGCGTGCACGGCTCGAGTCGCCGTGCGAATGCCCGCTGGACGAGGCGAGCATCGGACCCAGATTCAACCTCCTCCCGAGATCGCCATGCCCACGACCACCCCGTCTGCCGCGTCCACCCGAACGTCCTCGCGTCCGCAGACGATGCGGGCGCTCATCAAGCACCACGCCGGCCCGGAGTTGATGTTCGACCCGGTGCACCCCAAGCCCGTGCCCGGGCCGCGCGACGTGCTCATCCGTGTGAAGAAAGTCGGGATCTGCGGGACAGATCGGCATATCTGGGAGTGGGACGACTGGGCGGCGGGACGCATTCCCGTCGGGATCGTGACGGGGCACGAGTTCGTGGGCGTGATCGAGGAGGTCGGGAGTGCGGTGACGCGGTATACGCCTGGCCTTCGCGTGAGTGCCGAGGGACACATCACCGCGGGCGTGGATTACAACAGCCGAACCGGCAACGCCCACATCGCCAGCGACACCAGGATCCTGGGCATCGATCGCGACGGCGTCTTCGCGGAGTATGTCATCGTCCCCGTGGAGAATGTGTGGCCCGTGCACGAGAACATTCCCGACAAAGTCGCCGCGGTCCTCGATCCGCTGGGCAACGCCGTGCACACCGTGATGGCGGCGGGAGTCTCGGCCAAGAGCGTGCTCATCACGGGGACTGGGATCATCGGTCTGATGGCGGTGACGGTCGCCAAGGCCGCGGGCGCGGGACGGATCTTCGCGACCGACATGAGCCCCTCTCGCCGCGCAATCGCGAAACGCCTTGGCGCGACCGACGTCTTCGACCCGCGAAGCGACGCGTGGGTGAAGGATGTCCAGAGGACCTGCCGGGGCGAGGGTGTCGACGTGCTCCTCGAGATGTCGGGCTCACCCACCGCCTATGACCAGGGGTTCAGCGCTCTGCGCAACGGCGGGACGGCGGCCCTCCTGGGCATCCCGGCCAAGCCGCCGACATTCAACATCACCAATCACGTCGTCTTCAAGGGAGCAACGGTCCTGGGGATCAACGGACGAAAGATGTTCGAGACCTGGTACCAGATGGAGGAACTGCTCGTGTCGGGGAAACTCGAACTCGACGAGATCATCACCCACGAGTTCCCCCTGGAAGAGTTCAAAAAAGCCCACGAGACGATGATCTCCGGCGAGGGAATCAAGGTGGTGATGGACGTGTCGGCGTGAGACCCGGGGGTCACGAGCGTGGTAGACTCAACCACGAACCATGATCCGCATCGCCCTCCGCATGCTCGTCGGCGACCCCATCAAGTGGATGGGCGTGGTGCTCGGTGTCTTCTTCTGCACCTTCCTCATCGCGCATCTGCTCTCGATGTTCAACGCGATGCTGCAGCGGACGTACGCGACGATCTCCGACATCCCCCAGGCCCAGGTCTGGGTCATGGATCCCGCGACCGAGTATGTCGACGAGACCGCCGGCCTGCCGCCGACGGCACTCGATCGCGTGCGGAGCGTTCAAGGCGTGGAGTGGGCCGTGCCCCTCACCCTTGCGGGCGTGCGGGCGCGGCTGCCCAACGGCCTCTTCCGCCCCGTCACGATCGTCGGCGTGGATGACGCGACGCTGCTGGGCGCGCCCGACTCGATCCGTGGCGGCACGCCCGCCGACCTGCGCATCAGCGACGCCGTCATCATCGACGCCTCTTCGGCGGCAACGCTCCTCCCCATGCCGCTCCATGCCGCGACACGCACGCCCGGATGGAACATGCCCGACTTCGACGTCCCCACGCGCCCGCTTGACGTCGGCGACGAGGTCCTACTGAACGACCATCGCCTCCGCGTCGTGGGCATCGCGACGCTCACGCCACGCTTCCTCTCGCGCGCGACGGCGTACGTCACCTACACCCACGCGCTCTCCATCATCCCGCCCCAGCGCAACACGCTCTCATACGTGCTCGTCAAGGCCCGGCCCGGCGAAGTCCCGTCCGTGCTCGCCGCGAGGATCCAGGATCGCACGGGCCTTCGCGCCCTCGACGCCGCGACCTTCTCCCAGGTGACGCGGAACTACTTCGTCCGCGTCAGCGGCGTGGTCTCGCGCATCGGGTTCATGGTCGGCATCGGCGTGGTCGTCGGCGCGTGCGTCAGCGGGCTGCTGCTGTTTCTCTTCACCAACGAGAACGCCCGGTATTACGCGACGTTCAAGGCGCTGGGGGCCGAGAGCAAGACGATCGTGCTCATGGTCGTTGCCCAGGCGCTCCTCTCGGGCGTCGTGGGCTATGGGCTGGGCGTGGGCGCGTCGTCGCTCATCGGGCTGACGGTGAAGTCCCCCGCGATGCCCTACTACCTGACGTCGTGGACCCTCGTGTTCACCGCGGTCACCGTGCTCGTCGTCACGGTCGCGTCGGCGGCCCTCAGCGCGATGAAGGTCATCAGCCTCACGCCGGCGCGGGTCTTCGCCGGGACGTGAGCCACACTACTCCTTCGGAGGTGCGGCACGCAGCGCCTCGGCCACGCCGATCTCGTGCAGACGCACGCTCGCCCGCTCCATCGCCTGGCGTGCCGCGTTCAACTCATTGGGATCGACGCTCCGCCAGTCTCGATCGGCACGATCCACGAGTGCCGCGAGTCGATCGGCGAGTGTCCGAAGTTCTTTGGCGTAGGCCGCTTCGATCTTGCCCCCGAGTGTGTCGAGCCGCTCGCTCGTCCACTTGATCTCAAGGCGCGAGGTCGCGACGAGGTCCACGACGCGATGGCGGTGCATGTCCTCTCTCGCGTGCTCGAGCGACTCTCGCTCCATCCGATCGATCTCGTCGCGAGAGAGGCCATGATTCGGCACGATCTGGACCGACGTGCGCGTGTCGCTGCGACGCTCGCGGGCCGAGACGCGGAGAACGCCGTTGGAATCCACGAGAAACTCGACCTCGACCTGGGGGATCCCCGCGGGCATGGGCGGGATCCCGCGGAGGTGGAACTCGCCGAGGCTGCGACAGTCCTGGGCCATCTCGCGCTCGCCCTGCAGCACGTTGAGTTTGATCGAGGTTTGTCCGTCGATGCTCGTGGAGAACATCTCGGTCGCGCGCGCCGGCACGGCCGAGTTGCGCACGATGATCTTCGCGACCGCGCCGCCCGCGGTCTCGAGGCCCAGGCTGAGCGGGATGACATCGAGCAGGAGCGCGCCCGTGTGCCGCCCTTCGAGGATCGCCCCCTGCACCGCGGCCCCGAGCGCGACGACCTGGTCCGGGTCGATCGCGGAATAGGCCTCGAATCCGAAGAACTCACGCACGCGCTCGCGCACCAGTGGCACACGCGTCGAGCCGCCCACGAGCACGACGACGCCGGGCCCGCCCTGCTCGGGTGACTTCGGCCGATCGCGATCGCTGAGCATTCCGGCATCACGCAGCGCCCGGCGGCACGCGTGCATCGTTCGATCCACGAGCGCCCCAACCAATGAATCGAATCGCGCCCGCGACATCTCGGCATTGATCGTCCGTCCCGAGGCGAGCCGCACCTCGATCCGCGCCATCGATCGTTCGCTCACGTCGCGCTTGGCCCGCTCGCATGCCGAGATGACGCGGGCCCGATCGACGGCATCGAGCGACTCGGGGGTGAGGCCCGCGTCCAGGAGTACCGCCCCGGCGATCGCCTGGTCGAAGTCGTCGCCGCCGAGGTGCGTGTCGCCCGCGGTCGAGAGCACGCGATACGCCTCGCGCGCGGGCGCCGAGCCCGGCCCCGATTCCATCGGCGGCACGAGTTCAAGGACAGAGACGTCGAACGTCCCGCCGCCCAGGTCATAGACCACGACCGTGCTCGCGCCGCTCTTCTCCGCGGTGTTGCGGTCGGCGCTCCGGTCGAGGGAGAGGCCGTACGCGAGGGCGGCGGCGGTCGGCTCGTTGACGATGCGCACGACCTCGAGCCCGGCAAGCCTTCCGGCGTCACGCGTCGCCTGGCGCTGGGCGTCGTCGAAGTAGGCCGGCACGGTCACGACCGCGCGCCGGACGCGCACGCCGAGCCGAGCCGATGCGATATCGCGCAACCGGCGCAGGATCACCGCGGAAACCTCCTGGGCCGAGACGACACGCTCTGGATCACGGGCCGAGGGGATCGCGACGCGCGCCGTGTCGTGCTCACCCCGGACGATGTCGTACGCGAGATACGGCCGATCGCCAGCCGCGTCATCGATGCTCCGTCCCATGAGTCGTTTCACGCTGGAGATCGCGACCGAAGGCCGACCGCTCTCGTCACCAGCCTGTCTCGCGGCATCCCCGACCACCTCATCCCACGAGCCATCGGCGGATCGTCTATATCGCACCACGCTGGGCAGGAGCGCCCCACCCGAATCGTCGAGAAGCACGCGCGGGCCGGTCTCGTCCCAGATCGCCACGAGGCTGTTGGTCGTGCCGAGATCGATCCCGACGATCGGGTCGTGGCGTGGCGTGGTGGAGTCGGGAGTTCCCATCGTCACACGATAGCGCACGATCGCGGCGCGCCCACATCACTGAATGCGACGACGCCCTGGCTTTCAGGCTAATAACTCGAGTCCAGCCCGGTGAGTTCGAAGAGGCGCTCGGCGAGGGCGCGGGCCCCTTGCGTCGGCGCGTCGGCGTCGTGGAGGTCGAGGTGATACGACCGGCGCGTGCCGTTCGCCGCGACATAGACCAACGCCGTGGACGTGAGGAGATTCTCGGGCGGGACGTCCCGCTCTCCGGGGCGCGAGCGTCGCGACTCCGGGCCGGCAAGCCCCGAGGCGCTGGTCAGGTGCCAGAGATCGTCGATCTCCGCCGGACTGAGTTGGCGCACGACCCTCGGCAGGGGCGTGTCCGCGCGACGCCACCCCAAGGACGCGCGAAGCCGCCCGTCCGGCTCCACGACGAACCATCCGGAGTTGGACCGGCCCGTGTCGGCGTTGGGATCAAGCAGCGTGACCGACAACGCGAAATCCTGCGGCGCGTCGATAGTCGAAGCCGGCCGGCTGGCGCACGCGGTGGCCAAGAGAGCCGTGCCCAATCCCAAACACCACGCCAGGTAGGCCCGCCAGGTTCGCATGGCACAGTGTAGTGATGAACATCACGAGAACGTCGCCCCCGGCACACAACGCTCCGTGTGGGGATACCACGCCCTATGGCCTGATCCCCGATCGGCGTAGACTCGCGCGTGGATGCTGCATTCCCATCGCCCGACGGCGCCGCACACGAAACGATCTTCGACGCCGAGGCGATCGGCAGGTTTCGAGAGTCTCTCGCCGACTCGACCGACGACGCCGACGAGGCCCGCGCCCGCGATGTTGTTTCACGTGCCGTCGCGTGCGCCGACGCCGGCGACCCGATCCGTGCCGAGTCGCTCTTCGAGGAGTCCATCAACATGACCTGCGACGAGCGGTTGCTGTTTCTCGGATTCCAGTTCGCGTTCCGCGCGTCTCGATTGGAACTCGCCGAGCGGTTCGCGCGTCGGCGGATCGACGTCGCCAAGGGTCACACCGCCGAGGCCGCCCGGGCGTGGTCGAACTTGGGCCTGGTCCTCCACGCGCGCGGCGTGTGGGACGAGAGCGAACAGTCCCAGCGCCGGGCGCTCGAGATCGATCGACGGCTTGGGAACCTTGAGGGCGTGGCCCGCGATCTGGGGAATCTCGCACTCGTGCCCGAGTCCCGGGGCGATCTCGACGAGGCCGAGCGGCTGAACCTCGAATCGCTCGAGATCGCCGAGCGTTTGGGCGCCACGCCGATCATCGCCACGAAACTCGCAAACCTGGGCGACATCGCCCTCGCCACAGGGCGGCACGCCGAGGCGCGCGAGCGTTGGGCGCGGGCCGCGACACTCTTCCGCGAACTCGGAAAGACCGCGTGGCTGCGAGACTATGTGCGGAAGATCGCGGCGCTCGATGCCGAGACCCTGCCCTAGCAGCCGGCCTGGAATCGCACGAGGTAGTAGAGCAGATCGTCGATCGTGACGGCCCCGTCGGGCGTGCCCGTCCCCGAGCCGTCGTCCACGTCGGCCGCCACGTCGCCCTGCTGGAACGCGCCGAGGTAATAGAGCAGGTCGTCGATGGTCACCGCGCCGTCGGGCGTGCCCGTGGCGCTGCCGTCATCCACGTCGGCGATGCACACAGGCGTGACCGCGCCGACGGTGAACTTGAACCAAAGGATCTCGTAGGGCTCGGCCTTGGTCGCGGTAAACTGGCGTGCGGACTCGCCCTCGGCCTGGATGGCGAACGCGAGGTTCATGCCCGTGGACGAGCTGGAGTTGGCGGCAACATCCGGGAAATCGAGCGCCGTTCCATCGGCGAAGCCCTCGGTGGGGTACGTGCTCGCCTGGTTGTTCATGAAGTTGTAGTTGGAGAGCGCGAGGTAGTACTCGCCCTGGGCGAAGGTGCCCGTGATCGTGCCCGGGCCGCCCGTCACGCCCGGGGCGTCGTCGATGCCCAGGCCGGGGATCGGCGCGAGATTGGCGTCGTAGATCCAGAAGTCCGAGTCGGAGTTGTGCCCCTGGCCTTGCGTGGTGATGGTGATGGAGCCAACCGCGAACGAGCCGTCGATCACGGTCGGTTGGACAAGGACGCGCGAGTAGGTCGAGTCATAGTCCGCCGTTGTCGCCGCGGTCCCTTGCACTCGGTAATAGACCTCTTCGGCACGGCCAAAGCCATACCACTGATTCATCCGCGCGGGCGTCGTGCTCGCGGAAGAGGACTGGGCGAGCGCATCGGAGCCCTCGGTGATGCTCCCGGCGAACTGCGAGAGGCCGCGGATTTGCGTCGTGTGTCCCGCGATCCCGCTGGTAGTGACCAGGCGATGGCGATAGATGCCCAGGGGCGCCAGAGCGGTCTTGAGATGGAAGTAATCCACGGACGTGTCGCCCGCGGCGGTGCCCGTGCCCCGTGTCACGCCACGGATGATCTGTCCATCAACGAGGGACTCGATGACGTTCGCGGCGGCCTTGGACTCGTTGGGCTCGGATTCCGCGTACACGCCGCCGGCGTCGGGCGAGAGGACCACCTGCCCATGGGAAACACCCGCGAACACCGCCAGCGTCACGCCCCACCCGCTCATCATGCTCCACCGCATAACACGCTCCCGAATCACAAGGTTCACGGCACATTCAGCATGCCGAAACGCACCAATCCATACACGATCCGAACCGAACGATCCTCGTGGATCGATCCCTTGGGAAACTACACGACGTTTGACGAATTGACCAGTAAAACGCGCGTGGGATTCGAGAAATCTCGATCTCCCTCCGGTGCCTCTGGTTATCGGTCAATGCCGGTCAGCATCCATCCCGGAACCGGACGAGGTAGTAGAGCAGATCGTCGATGGTGACGGCACCATCGCGGGCGCCCGTGCCCGTGCCGTCGTCCACGTCGGCGCCACCCGCGCCTTGCTGAAAGATCGCGAGGTAATAGAGGAGGTCGTCGATCGTGACGGCCCCGTCGGGCGTGCCGGTCCCGTTCCCGTCGTCCACGTCGGCGACACAGGCGGGCGTGGTCGTGGGAAAGCAGGTGCCAAAGAGGCGGATGATGTACGACCCGCCCGAGCCCGAGAAATCCGAAGCCCAGGAGGTCAGCGCGTCCGAGGCGCCGGGGCCATCGGGAGCACGCTCGATGTCGAAGGGGTCGTCCAGCCAGATGGGTCCGCCCGTGGATGAGGGATCGCGGTCGAGTTCGCTGATCGCGAGGTAATAGTTGCCCGGCTCGGTGACGAACTGACTGGTGAGCAGCGACTGCGAGGAGCTGGCGTCGTCGTTGAAGGTGACACCCAGGCCGTTCTCGTCGAAGAGGTAGAGTTGGGTGTCGAGCGTGGAGTAGCCGACGGTCGAGGCGGCGAAGTCGATGGGGCTGCAGATGTTGATCTTGTAGACGTCGGCCTGGTTTGGACCGAGGGTGCCCATGATGCCGCGGAGTGGCCCGGCGCCGAGGGGAATCTGGGCGGTCTCGAGCGTCTCGCCGGCGGGCTGCGCCCCGGAGACCTCGTTCCAGACGATGATGGGGATGCCATCGGCGTTGATGCGGAGCGTGAACGGGCCGGTGTTGAGCGATGTGGACGAGACGCCGAAGTTCGGGGCAAAGGACATGTTGTATCCGCCGACGGCGAGGTAGTACGTTCCGATGTCGAGCGGGCCATCGGGGCCGGCGGAGACGACGCCTCCGAAGCGGAGTTGGGAGAATCGGTCGACACCATCGTCGTCGTCGCTGGCGACGAGTTGGCCGGTGGAGCGGTACAGCCCGATCTCGGTGTCGTCGAGCTCACTCCCGGTGATGCCCGTGGTGGAGATCGTGAGTTGTCGCTCGGTGGAGAGGGAGAACTCCACGGAGACCGCGAGGCGGTACCACTGGACCTCTCCGGGTGAAACGATGCTGACGGGAATGGCGTCGCCCTGGCTCGAGGAGATGTCCCCGAGATCGACCGACGTGGGCTGGGCGATGGCCGAACCGGCACATGCCGCGGCAAGGACAATGGCAGAGACCGCGGTAGCGATGGCGTCGCGCATGGAGATCCTCTGGAATCATGGGCGTAATGACGAGCAGGGCTCGACATGCCCAACCTGTGCCGAACCACCCACGAGTGTGAAGGCCCACCCCCCCACCCCGACTCGAGTCCGCGCCCCGACACAACAGCGAGGCAGAATCTCTTCAAACCCGAAGAAGCCCCCTCCCACGCTCTCGCGCGAGAGAGAGGTGATATGGCTTAGCAGCCCGCCTGGAAGCGGACGATGTAATAGAGCAGGTCGTCGATCGTCACGGCCCCGTCCTGGGTGCCCGTGCTCGTGCCATTGTCCACGTCAGCGGCGACGGCACCGGACTGGAAGCTCGTGATGTAGTAGAGCAGGTCGTCGATCGTCACGGCCCCGTCCACCGTGCCCGTCCCGCTGCCGTCGTCGGTGTCGGCGATGCAGTCGGGAATGACGGGGCCAGGGTAGCAGGCGCCGGTGAGGGCGATGACGTACCCACCGGTCCCGGTGGTGTTGATCCAGCTCGCGACCGGGTTCGCGGCACCCGGGCCGTCTGGCGCACGCTCGGAACCGAACGGCGTGTTTTGCCAGATCAGCGCGCCGTTGATGTCCACCGGATCGCGGTTGTACTGCGCGACCGTGATGTAGTACTCGCCTTCCTGCTGGACAAACTGGTTGGTGATGGTGGATTGCAGCGAGAGTCCGGCGACCTCATCGTCGTTCACCGCCACACCGAGGCCATCGGCGTTGAAGAGGAAGAGTTGGGTGTCGAGGGTCGTCTGTCCAACGGTCGTCGCGGAGAAGAGCGTGGGATCGCAGACGCGGATCTTGAACATGTCCACGGTACCCGTTTCGAGGACGCCCTGGATTCCACCGAGCGAGCCCGAGCCCGAGGGAATCTGGGCCGTCTCGGGGAGTTCGCCTGCGGGTGTGCCCGAGGCCTCGCTCCAGAGGCCCGGGGGCGGGAGCGTCACGGACACGTTGATGTTGATCGTGCCGGTGTCGAGGCCGGTCGAGATCGCGGAGAACCCGTCGGCGTAGTTGATATTGAAGTCGCCGGTGGCGATGTAGTACACGCCCGCCGGGATCCCACCGTTGCCGCCGTTGGTGCCGAAGCTCAGGCGGGAGAGCAGGCCCGTGCCGCCGTCGTCGTCGTTGGCGATCAGCGTGCCGGTGTTGTCGAAGAGCCCGAGTTCCGTGTCGATCACGGCCGTGCCTTCGGTATCGAAGATAACGGTCCGGTTCGAGGACCCGAGGAAGTCGTTGGTGAGCGTGATACGCGCCCACATGATGTCTCCGGGATTCACCAGGGTGACGTTGGCGGCCACGGGCCCGGTCGATTCGCCATAGTCCCCGATGTCCGTGAACTCCGCGGGCTGGGCGAGAGCGCTTCCCGCGCACGCGGCAACGACCGCCGCGGCCAGCAATCCAATCTTCTTCATGGTCATACCCCTTCGAATTTGTGCCATCGGGTCCTCCGACGGCGTTCCACGAAACACGAAACCATCCAAATCCGACGCGCCCCACACAGGGCGCGCCAGGAACACATTTAGCAGCCCGCCTGGAAGCGGACGATGTAGTAGAGCAGGTCGTCGATCGTCACGGCCCCGTCCTGGGTGCCCGTGCTCGTGCCGTTGTCCACGTCAGCGGCGACGGCACCGGACTGGAAGCTCGTGATGTAGTAGAGCAGGTCGTCGATCGTCACGGCGCCGTCCACCACGCCCGTCCCGCTGCCGTCGTCGGTGTCGGCGATGCAGTCGGGAATGACGGGGCCCGGGAAGCAGGCGCCGGTGAGCAGGATCGAGTACGCGCCACCAATGGTGAACGCGTCGGACTCCCACCCCGCGATGGGGTTGAAGGCGCCAGCGCCATCGGGCGCACGCTCGGTGGCGAACGGCGTGTCGATCCAGATCTCCTGCCCGAGGTTATCAACGGCGTCGCGGTCGTACTCGCTGATCGCGAGGTAGTAATCGCCCGACTGCGACACAAACTGGTTGGAGAGGGCGGACTGGAGCGGGCCGACGTCGTCGTTGAAGGCGATGCCCGTGCCGTCGAGGTTGAAGAGCCAGAGTGCCGTATCGACGCTGGTCACACCCACCGTGCTCGCGGTGAAGATCGAGGGATCGCAGATCTTGATCTTGAACATGTCGGATTCGTCGATGCCGAGGGTGCCGGTGAATCCGCTGAGCGAGCCGGTTCCCTGGGGCACGAGGGCCGTCTCGGGGAGGTCGCCCGCGTCGCCGTTCTCGTCCACAAGGCCCGTGGGGGGCGGCGTGGCCGAAACTTGCAGCAGGACGTCACCGGCGTCGGCACTCGTAGTCGTCACGGTGAAGAACGAGTCGAACGCGGCGTTGTAGCCGGCGACGGCGAGATAGTACGTCCCGGGGGGGAGATCGCCGTTGGGCGATGCACCGCCGAGCGACCCGAAACTCAGCAGCGAATAGAACCCCGGCCCCGCGTCGTCGTCGTTCGCGATCAGCGAACCACCGGCGGAATAGAGGCCGAGTTCGGTGTCATCGAAGAGACTTCCCGGCACCTCATTGGTCGCGATGTTGAGCGCCCCCGCGCCGGCGTTGAACGGCACGGTCGTCGTGAGGCTGAACCACTTCACCTCGCCCGCGCCGAATGTGAGCGACTGGTTGTTGACACCCGTGGCCCCGATGCTGCCCAGGCTGGTCGAGGTCGGGGGCTCACCCGGGGTGATGGTGCTGATGTTGATGTTGTACGACCCAACCGTGTCGCCATCGGTCGTGACCGTGAACCCGGCGGAGAAGAGCGACTCCCAATCGCTGACGGAGAGGTAATACGTTCCCGCGGCGAGCGTGCCGTCGGCCTCGCCCTCGCCGAAGGAGAGACGCGCGAGGAAGCCCGTACCGTCGAGGTCGTCCCAGGCGACCACGTTGCCCGTGGAGTCGAAGAGGCCGAGGTCGGTATCGAAGATGTCGAGCGAGCCCTCGGTGTCGATGCGGAGGATGCCATCGGCGAGCACGTTGAACGGCGAGGAGAGCGTGATGCGGTACCAATCAACCTCGAAGGGCGCATCGAGACTGCCCGTGGTCGCGATCGGAGACGAGCCGGCGCCGTAGGAGCCGAGATCGGCGAACGATGCGGGCTGCGCGTGCGCGAGTCCAGCGAACAGGGCCAACGCCCCAACCCCAGCAAATACGCTCTTCATATTGTGAACCCCTTCTTCAGAATGCGATACCGCCAACGACATTGCGTGAAGGCACGAACGGCCAGCACGCCTCGAAGTCAATACAAAACTTGTCTCATTCCTCAGTGAACTCCAGCATACCCCAAAACTCTCCTACCGAACAGATGTTTCCCACTGATTTTCGCGTATCGGACCCAATTTTCTCGAAGGCAAGCCGGCATTCACGACCGAATGACGGCCGGCTCCCTAACACCCTTGTTGGAATCGAACGAGAAGATAGAGAAGATCATCGATCGTCACGGCACCATCCGGGGCCGCGGTTCCTGAGCCATCGTCCACGTCGGCCGCGACATCGCCGCTCGTAAAGACGCCCAAGTAGTAGAGCAAATCATCGATCGTGACAGCCCCATCGGGAGTGCCCGTGCCGCTCCCATCGTCGAGATCCGCGACGCAGGTCGGCGTGGCATCGATGAAGCACGCGCCGATCAGCGTGATTGTGTATCGCCCGAAGGCGCCATCACCGATCCAACCCGCGACCGGTTGCGTGGCCGCCGGCCCGTCGGGCGCGCGCTCGCCGGTGAAGGGCTGATCCGCCCAGAGCTCCAGTCCCGATTCGGAGACCGGGTCACAATCCCACCCGACGACCGCGAGGACATACTCGCCCGTCCCGGGAATCAGAGCCTCGGTGATGGTCGATTGTCTCGTGGTCGCGCTGTCGTCGTTGAAGACGACGCCCATGCCGTCGAGCGTGAAGAGGAACATCTGCGTGTCGAACTCGGCGCCGAGCACGAGCGTCGCCGTGAACGGCGAAGTCGAGCAGACGTGGATCCTGTAGAGGTCAACGTCGGCGGCATCGAGGAGTTCGCCGCGGATCGAGCCGAGCGGGCCGGTTCCGGTCACCGATTGAGCCGCCGCGGGGAGGCTGCCGGCATCGTCCACCTCGCGCCACTGGTCCGCGGGCGGAACGGGCAGCGTGCCGGCGGCGACCTGGACCTCGATGAGACCCGAGTTCGCGTGCGTCGACGCCATCATGAAGTTGGTCGAGATCGTCGCGGGAGCGCTCGTCACGCCCACGTAGTACTCTCCAGCCGGGAGGGTGTCGCCATCGCGTCCGTCGCTCTCGAGGGCGCCCGCGGGGAGTCGCTCCTCGGAGCCGATGCCGAAGGAGAGCGAACTGAGCAGGCCCGGGCCGTCGTCGTCATCGGAAGCGACCAGCGTGCCGTCGGCGGCATAGAGCGCAAGGACGGTGTTGTCGCCGTCGAGGAGGCTCTCGGCAGAATCCAGATCGAGATAGGTGCGATCGGCACGGCTGATCGCCGTCGCGAGCGTGAATCGATACCAGACGACGCCCTGGGGAACGAGGCTCGCGTCGCCGATGAGTCGGCCCTCAAGATCGAGCGTCCCGAGATCGATGGCCTCGGGTTGGGCCCGAGCGACCGATGCGAGAATACCGCACGCCACGATGGCCTGGATGACACGACTCTTGGCGCGTGGGCGCATGAGAACCCTTTCTGCGGAACAGATGCCGATCACTAAGGAACCTACATCAGTTTTGCGGTTTGGCCAGTCGATACCGACGAATCACGAAAAAATACTACCGGATCCTTGGTCGATTGCCTCGACCACCCGAACATTTCTCGGACCCCGGCGTTCTCGGGCGACCAGAATCAGCAGCCGTCGGAGAATCGTCCCAGGTAGTAGAGTAGATCGTCGATGGTGACCGCCCCGTCGGGCGTGTTCGACCCGGAGCCGTCGTCCACGTCGGCGCGGACGCGGCCTGCCTGGAACTCGTCGAGGTAAAAGAGCAGGTCGTCGATGGTGACGGCGCCATCGGGCACGCCGGTCGCCTGCCCGTTATCCACGTCGGCGATGCAAACCGGTGTCGAGGTGACAAAGCACGCGCCCGAGAGCGCGATCGTGTAGATCCCGCCGACGCCCGGGTTGACCGAGGTCCACCCGGCGAGCAGGGCGAATGAGGCCGGGCCATCGGGTGCCCTTTCGAGATTGAAGGGCTGATCGTTCCAGATGGGCAATCCGTCGAACGTGACGGCACGCCGGCCGAACTGGTTGATCGCGATGTAGTATCGCCCCGGGGTTGTGACGAACTGTCCGGTGAGGAGACTCTGTCGGAGCGCGCCCGAGGGCTCGTCGTCGCTCATGGCGACGCCCGTGCCATCCTGGGCGAAGAGCGTCAGGACGGTGTCCCACTCGACGCGCCCGATGGTGGAGGCGGTGAAGGCGGAAGGGTTGCAGATATCGATGGCGAAGAGGTCGGTCTCGTCGCCCAGGATGAAGCCGCGGATCTCGGAGAGCGTGCCGCTGCCCTCGCAGTTCTGGGCGGCCTGGAAGAGGTCCGGGGCGTCGGTGGTCTCGGTCCAGCGCGGCGGGGGGAGGGCGTCGTCCAACTCAAAGTTCGCGGAGCGCCAGATCGACTCGACACCGCCCGGCGCGTCGATGAAGTCCTCGAAGAATCGGAACTGCCACTCGCCCTCGGCGGCGACGGGGGCTGTGAGTTCGAACGTAAGTCCCGAGATCGTGATCGGCGCGGTGAAGCCCTCGATGGTCATGGGCTGGAAGATCGTTGCGAGGCCCGTCGGCGGGGTGATCATGATGCGGGCATCGGCGGCCCAGGTCCCCGGGGCGACGGGCTCGAGCACGCCCGTGAAGTTCACTCGGCGCGCCGTGAACACCTCATCGACCGTTGCCACGCGGATCTCGTTGGTCGCGGCGAGAAAGGCCCCGATGGAGTCCACGTCGGTGAAACTCTTGGTGGTGCGTGGCGTGGCGGGCGCGGAGACCGCGCAGCAGACCAAGGCCACGAAGGCTCCGGCGAACAACGCACCTTGTCGCACGTCTCTACGCATACCCCACCCTCCACAAAGCCAGATTACACCAGACTCGTTGGCGAAACAAGACACCCTGGACAAAAGTCGGAGTGGAACGAAAGTCGGAGTGCAAAAAAGAACCGGCACCCCGGGAGGCCGGGGTGCCGGATGAGCGATGTGCTCAGGATTTGGGCTTAGCAGCCGCCGTTGAAGCGGGCGAGGTAGTAGAGGAGGTCGTCGATGGTGACGCCGCCGTCGGGAGTGCCCGTCGCGGTGCCGTCGTCCACGTCGGCAACGCAGCCGGCGATGTTGGTGCGGACATCGACATCGATGGTGCCGGCCACAGCGCCGTTGGTGATAACGGCCCAGGAATCGACGAAGAATTCGGTGTTGTAGGTGCTTACGGCGAGGTAGTAGGTGCCGGCGGCGAGGTCGCCGTCGATGCCGTCGAAGATGGCGCCGTCGCCGTCGGCGGCGCGGGTGTTGACCGTGTCGCCGAAGGAGAGCTGGCTGGAGAAGCCAGGGCCGCTGTCGTCATCGATGGAGATGGCGAGGCCGGTGGAGTCGTAGAGCCCGATCTCGGTGTCGTTCGGACCAAAGCCGTTGTCGGCAATGTTGGACTCGAAGACCGTGATGTCGAGGTAGGTGCTGCCCGCATCGGTGGCGGCGCCGGGAACCTGGATCTTGTACCAGAGGACGTCGCCGGCGTTGTAGGTGGCGTCATCGACGAGCTTGCCGGAGAACTCGGGATCGAAGACGCGGCAGAGGTCGGTCGCCGCGGGCTGGTTGGAGACCAGAAGGGCGATGTTATCGGAGAAGGAGCGCGACTGGGCGTCGGTCACGGTGAAGGGGAGGGCGTAGATGTCGCCGGGCGTGGAGGCTGGGACGGTGTAGGTGTACGAGAAGATCCCGTCGCCGCCGAGGACGTCGCCGCCGGTCCCGTCATCGACGAAGACCTGGGTGGCGCTGCCGCCGATGGCGGAGAGGTCGGCCGTGACGGCCAGGCCGGTGCTGACGGGGTTCTGGCCCGCGGTGACCTCGACCGTGAAGAGGGTCGAGGCGCCGTCGAGCAGGACATCGGGCGTCGCGAGGCCCACGCCGGTCGGGGGAATCGTGCAGGAGTCGCCGAGCTGCATCACGAGGTTGAAGTCGGGAGTGTCGGTCTCGGCGACGGCGTCAACGCCACCAGTGACAAAGAAGCCGGCGACGCCGAAGGCCGTGTTGTAGCGGGAGACGGCGAGGTAGTAGGTGCCGGGGGTCAGATCGCCATTGAACCCGTCGTTGAGAAGACCGCCGGCGACGAGCGCGGGACGGTTGGGGAGGATCCGGCCGAAGGTGAGCGCACTCAGGAAGCCCGGGCCGCTGTCGTCATCGGCGGCGATGCCGAAGCCGTCGGCGTCATAGAGCGCGATCTCGGTGTCGGGATCGAGCGTGCCATTGGTCGAGCTGTCGGTGGCGACATCGAAGAAGGTGCCGAGCGCGTCAGAGACCTCGGGGAGCGTGATGGTGTACCACTTGACCTCGCCCGTGGAGGAGAAGACGTGCGACGACTCGGTCGTGACCGTGCAGGTCGTCGGAGTCGCCAATGCCGTCGGAGCGTCGAAGATGCGAAGGGTCGCGGTGGCGAAGGCCGAACGCGACTCGGCATCGTTGATCGTCGCAAGGACGGAGTAGTCGCCCGGGGTCACCGAGCCGGCGACGGTCGTGGAGTAGACGAAGACGAGGTCGCCGGCGACGTCGTCGCCGTTGGTCCCGTCGTCGAAGAGTTGCTGGGTGGCGCTCCCGCCGACGGAGGTGAGATCGACCTCGACCGTGACGTTGCTGCTCACCGGGTTGGCGCCGGGCTGGACGCCGACGACGACAACGAGGGGCGTGGTGGCGTCATTGAAGCCACCGGTGTTGCCGCCGAGACCCGTGGGATTCGTCGGGGCCGAGGAGCCATCGAACGTGAAGTCGATGGTGGACCAGGTCGCGTCGACCGCGCCGTCCACGAAGCTCTCGAAGAAACGGAGTTCGACGTTGCCCGTCGGATCAAAGGGCGTGGCAACACTGTGGACGTAGCCCGTGGCGGTCTCGGTCGTGAAGGCGGCCTGGGTCACGAATGGCTGCACCGTGAACGCGTTGAGCGGGAGCGCCGCGGGTGTAACGCGGATGCGTGCCTCGCTCGACCACGAGCCGATGCCGGCGCTATTCAGCGTGCCGTTCACCGTGACGCTACCGAGGGCGTACCCGCCCGTCGACGTCACGTTCTCGACAGCGTTCGTGGCTGCGCCTAGGGCGCCACTGCTCGGAACGCTCGTGAAAGGCCCGAAGGTCTCGGGAGCGGCGGCAAAGGCCGATGCCGCCAACCCACACACGGCAAACAAACCAAAGACTGTACGATTCATGAACACCCTCTCTTTTCTTTCTCTGTGACACCCTGCTGAAATGAATCCGGCTGTCTGAACAGACAGGAACCCCAGATTCCCACGAGTTAACGACAGTTCGATTTACAGTCTACCTGAGATTTCTCGAAATGCCAACAAAAAAACCCCGGGGTAAACCCCGGGGTTTGGACTTTGACGTCCGATTAAGTGGGCTTAGCAGCCGCCGTTGAAGCGAGCGAGGTAGTAGAGGAGGTCGTCGATGGTGACGCCGCCGTCACGGGAACCCGTGGCGGTGCCGTCGTCGACGTCGGCACAGACGTTGCCCGTGTTGAAGATGGCGAGGTAGTAGAGGAGGTCGTCGATCGTGACGCCGCCGTCCATCACGCCCGAGGCCGAACCGTCATCAACGTCGGCAACGCAGCCGGCGATGTTGGTGCGGAAGGTCACGTCGATGGTGCCCGTAGAGGTGCTGTCGGAGATCGCGACCCACGGAGCAGCGGGGGTGATGTTGAAGGAGGAGACCGCGAGGTAGTAGGTGCCGGCGGCGAGGTCGCCGTCCTGGCCGGCCGCGGCGACGCCGTCGCCGTCAGCCGCGCGCGGGGTGGTGTCGCCCCACGACATCTGGCTCATGAAGCCCGGACCGTCGTCATCGTCGTTGGCCACAACGTTGCCGGCAGTATCGAAGAGGGCGATCTCGGTGTCATCCGCGAAGGTGTCACCGGCGAGCACGGAGCCGACGGTGGTGATATCGAGGTAGGTGAGGCCAGCGGCCGAAGCGCCAGGGCCGGGAATCTGGAAGGTGTACCAGATGGTCTGGCCGGGGGCGTAGGCGAGATCGTTGATGAGGAGGCCCTTGAACTCCGGATCGAAGACGCGGCAGAGGTCGGTGGCCGTGGGCTCGCCGAGAACGGTCACGTTGAAGGAGCCGTTGCTGGAGCGGGATTCCGCATCAGCCACGGTGAAGTTGATGGGGTAGGTCGCCACGGCGGTGAGGTTGGGGATGGTGTAGGTGAAGGAGTAGGTGCCGTCACCTCCGGTGACGTCGCCGTTGGTCCCGTCGTCGAAGAACGACTGGGTGGCGCTACCGCCGATGCCCGAGAGGTCGGCCGTCACGGTGATGCCCGTGCTGGTCGGGATCTGGCCCGGGGTGGTCACGACGGTGAAGAGGGGCGAGAAGGATCCGTCACCCAGGCCCGCGTTCGGCGTGGAAGCGCCGACGCCCGTGGGGGGCGTGGGGCTGGGAGTGTTGTAGACGAGGTTGAGCCTGACATCGCCCGCGTCGGCCGGGGCCGGGACGAGGACTTCCCAGTTCGTCGGGTTGTGGGTGGTGGCATACTCGGAGACGGCGAGCCAGTAGATGCCCGCGGCGAGCGCGCCATCACGGCCGTTGTGTGCCGTGCCGCCGGTGAGCGGACGGGTCGGCGAGACCGCGCCGTAGGACTCGGCGCTGTAGAGGCCGGCGCCGTCGTCGTCATCGGCGATAACGAGGTTGCCGGAGTTGTCGTAGAGGCCGACCTCGGTGTCGGTCAGCGTGCCGGGGGCCGTGCCGCCCTCGACCCACAGGTCGAGGTAGTCGGTCGGGTCGGCGATGCCGGTGGTGATCTCAAAGCGGTACCACTTGACGTCACCCGCGGCGTAGGCCTGCTCGTGGGTGATCGGCGTGGCCGAGTACGAGAGGGTGCCGAGATCGGTGAAGGTGCCCGGGAGACCCGAGGAGCCGCCGGAGATCGCGTGAGCGATGTTGGCGGTCGCGGTGCGGGAGAGGCCATCGGTCGCGGTCACGAGGATGTTGGTCGTGCCTGGCGCGCCGGTGGGCGAGAAGGTGAGCGACCAGATCCCGTCGGCCGCGGTCACGTCGCCGCCGGTGCCGCTGTCATTGAAGGCTTCGGCCGCGGTGCCGCCGACGGTGGAGAAGTCACCCGTGACGCTGGCGATCGCGCTGGCCGGGAGGCCCTGGGCGACGGTGGCGGTGAAGAGAACCGGCGCCCCGGAGAGCGTCGGATCGGGGGTGTCGCTCGTGGCCGTGATCGACGGGTTGGCCGTGATCGAGGCCGCGTCGTTGTAGACGAGGTTCAGGTTGATGTCGCCCGCAGTGGCGCCGGTGGACGTGGCATTCCAGCCTGTGGCGCCGAAGGTGGTGTTGAACTGGCCCGCGGCGATCCAGTAGGTGCCGGGGGTGAGGGCGCCGTCGCGACCGTTGTGGGTCGCGCCGCCGGTGAGCGGACGGGTCGGGGTGATGAGCCCATAGGAGAGTGCGCTGTAGGCGATCGGGCCGTCGTCGTCGTCGGCATCCATGAGGTTTCCGAGGCTGTCATAGACGCCGATCTCGGTGTCGGTCGGGCCGGGATTGACGGCGACATCAGTCCAGATGTCAAGGTAGTCCGTCGGATCGGAGACGCCGAGCGGGAGGTTGAAGCGGAACCAAGAGATGCCGCCCGCGGCGACGGTGCCGACGCTATTGACGGCCGTTCCGGAATAGGTGAGTGTGCCGAGGTCCGTGAAGACGGACGGGGCCGCGACGATGGAGAGGGCGATGTTGCCGTTGCCCGAGCGGGACTCCGCGTCGGTGACGGTGAAGGGGAGGGAGAAGTTGCCGCCGCCGGTGACGGGGACGTTGTAGAAGTACGAGAAGACGTTGTCGCCGCCGGTGACGTCGCCGTTGGTCCCGTCGTCGAAGAACGCCTGGCTGGCGCTCCCGCCGACAGCGGAGAGGTCGGCGGTCACGGCGAGGCCGGTGCTCGTCGGCGAGGCGCCGGGAACGACGGCAACCGTGAGGAGGGTCGAGCCGCTGCCGTCGCCGAGCGCACTGTTTGGCGTGGCGACGCCGTTGCCCGAGGGATTCGTGGCGAGGTTCTCAACGGTCAGGGCGACCCAGTTGATATCGAACTGGCCCGAGACGCCCGCAACGGTCGTGCGCGTCAGAGGAACCTGGACGTTGCCCACGCCGCTGGTGATCCCCATGTTGAAGTTGGTCACGCTGGTTGTGCTGCTGTTGGCGACGACATTGGGGAAGTCCATGACGTTGCCGGACAAGTACGTGCCGCCTGTGCTGGCCAGGTTGTTGCAGGTGTTGAAGTTGCCCCAGGCGAAGTGGTACGTGCCGGCCGTGTAGAGGAGTGTCGTGCCGGAGTCGGGATCGTCGATGTCGTACCCGACGATCGAGTTCAGACTCGAGTCGTAGACGAACCAGTCGTGGTCGGCGGTGCTGCCGGTGCCCTCGCCGATGGTAATGTTGCCGGCGGCGACGGTCCCGCTGCCGCCCGCGGCCGTCTCAGTCACGGCGGACGACGAGAGGGTGACGGTGTAATCGCCGGTGGTGCTGGCGGTGCCCGTGACGCGGACGTAGATGTCACGGTTGCCCGAACCGCCCGTGCCGTAGAACACGGCGCGACGAGCGGACGTCGCGGTGATCGTGGTCGCGGTCTGAACGGTGGAGTCGGTGGTGCCGATGACGCCGCCGGACTGCGAGAGACCACGGATGGTCATGGTGTGCCCGGCGGTCCCGACCGTGGTGAGGTTGAGTTCGTAGCGGGTGAGCACGCCGTCGGCCGGAATGCGCACGAGGAAGGTATCGATTCCGGTCGTCGAGCCCGAGATCGAGTTCCCGGAGAACGAGTCGCCGGCGGCCATCGTGACGAGCGTGGCGGTGGCCTTGTCGTCGTTCGGCTCGACTTCCGGCGTGTTGACCGCATACGCGGCCATCGCCAGAGTCATGGCAGCGGAGGCTGCCGTCACATACGTTCGATTCAACATATCCCTAGCTCCTTCGTTTCCCTGGGGACAGACAAACAACGAGACCGCGCCTGACGAGCCACACTGGCAAGCCTTGCGCGTTGGTCCCAGTTTCCCTCACACCCACCAACCACGAGTCGGTGAGAAGGCGCGGAATATCAGCTACCCCACGCGCCACCGGCCCACACGCCGGTCGAGAAGACTGTCAAGATACCAGAAAAGACGCGTTTGGAGAATACACAACTGGTGAATTCTACTCAAAATCGTGGAACCTATGCCAAAAAGGGCCAATTTGTAAGCGGTTTCACCTACAGCATGAACGCGCAAAAAAATCGCCACCCAAGGTTTCCCTTGGGTGGCGACAGCGTTTGTACTGGTTCTGGCTCGAGTGAGCCGAGGGCTTAGCAGCCGCCGTTGAAGCGGGCAAGGTAGTAGAGGAGGTCGTCGATGGTGACGCCGCCGTCACGGGTGCCCGTGGCGGTGCCGTCGTCGACGTCGGCGCAGACGTTGCCGCCGTTGAAGATCGAGAGGTAGTAGAGGAGGTCGTCGATGGTCACCCCGCTGTCGGGCGTGCCGGTCGCCGAGCCGTCATCCACGTCGGCGACGCAGCCGGCGATGTTGGTACGAATGTTCACGTCGAACGTGCCCGAGTAGGCGCTGGTGCTGGCGACATCCCAGGGCGAGGCGAAGGTGGTGTTGAAGGCGCCGACCGCGAGGTAGTACGAGCCCGCGGTGAGGTCGCCGTCCTGGCCGGCGCCGGCGACGCCGGTGCCGTCGATCGGACGGGGCGTGGCGGTGTCGCCAAAGGACAACTGGCTGAGCAGACCGTCGCTGTCGTCGTCATCGGTCGCGACGAGCGTGCCGGTGGAGGAGTAGACAGCGATCTCGGTGTCGTTGTTGGTCGCAAGCGAAGTACCGAAGGTGTTGAAGTCGACATAGGTGAGCCCGGCGGCGGACGCGTCCGCGGGGATCTGGAAGGTGAACCACTTGACCTCACCGGCGGCGAGTGCGACGTCGTTGAGGAGGGTACCGGCAAACTCGGGTGAGAAGATGCGGCAGAGTTCGCCGTTGGCCGTGGGCTCGCCGAGGATGCGGAAGGCGATGTTGCCCGAGCTGGTGCGCGATTCGGCGTCGGAGACGACGTACGGGAGGGAGAAGTTGCCGACGGTCGCGCCGTTGGCGACGCTCAGCGTGTAGGAGAAGATGTTGTCGCCCGCGGTGACATCGCCGCCGGTGCCGTCATCCACGAACACCTGCGAGGCGCTGCCACCCGCCGCCGAGAGATCGGCGGAGACGGCGAGGCCGGTGCTGACGGGGAACTGCCCCGGAGCGACCGTGACGGTGAGGAGCGAGGAGCCCGAGCCGTCGTTGAGGACGGCGACGGGTGTCGCGAGGCCCGTACCCGCGGGAGGCGTGGGGCCTTCGCGCGTGACGCGGAGGACGAGATCGCCGGTCGCGGTCGAGGTGCTGGTGGCGTTGAAGTTGGTCGCGTTGAAGGTGGTGTTGAAGGAGCCGACGGCGAGGATGTAGTCGCCCGCGGCGAGGGTGCCGTCGCGGCCGTTGGAGGCGGTGCCGCCGTCGGTCGGACGTGTCGGGGCGATCAGGCCGTAGGAGAGCGCGCTGAAGTTGACGGGGCCGTCGTCGTCATCGCTGTCCTCGAGGTTGCCCGAGGCGTTGTAGACGGCGATCTCGGAATCGTTGTTGGAGAGGGTGCTGGCGAGCGTCCAGATGTCCAGCCAGGCGGTCGGATCACTGATCGCGTCGGGGAGGGTGAACTTGTAGAACTTCACCTCGGCGGCGGCGAGGGTGACCGTCTGGGTGATGTTGGCGCCGGCGCTGATCGTGCCGAGGTTCCCGACGATGAGGGCCGTCGCGTTGCCCGAGCCGCTGCGCGACTCGGCATCGGTGACGGAGAGGGGGAGGCTGTAGGTGCCCGCGGAGGCGCCGGTGATGGTGGCGGAGAAGGAGAAGATGTTGTCGCCGCCGGTGACGTCGCCGTTGGTCCCGTCGTCGAAGAGGGCCTGGGTGGCGCTGCCGCCGATCGCGGAGAGGTCCGCGGTAACCGCGACGCCCGAGCTCACCGGGACGGTGCCCGGGGTGACGGTGCCGGTCACGAGGACGGTGTCGCCGTTGCTGCCGAAGAAGGCGTTGCCGGCAACGGCGGGGTTGGTGGTGGCGGCCTCAACAGTGAGGGCGACCCAGTTGAGATCGAAGAACCCGGAGACGCCCGTGGTGACCGTGCGGGCCAAGGGAACCTGGACGTTGCCCGCGGCGCTGGTGATGCTCAAGCCGATGTTGGTGACGTTCGTGGAGCTGGTGTTGACGACGACGTTGGGGA